>Ga0307995_1000397_pt1 | contig 30340 bp, 32 predicted proteins | sample EllFjometagen262_FD_203132 | JGI IMG/M metagenome (GOLD analysis project Ga0307995, IMG submission 203132) | Marine microbial communities from Ellis Fjord, Antarctic Ocean - #262 | ecosystem: Environmental > Aquatic > Marine > Unclassified | place: Southern Ocean | collected 2014-11-02 | reverse complement strand
AAAAACTTTCTTTAATTCCTGTTTGGAAATCTTGTAAGAATTTGGTGATGTGGTTTTACCAATATTCTTTAACAAAATAAGATTTATCTTTTTGTCGTTGTTTTTTTTATCATTGGTCATATTTTCTATAATATTGTTATGTTCATTTTTAGAAATTATTTTCTTAATATCATATTTTAAATTATTAGTTTTATAGATTTCTTCTAAAAGGTTAAGTGTATTCAGGGTGCATACTTTTTTCAAATAAGACAGTTTAGCTGCCATCATCATACCCATTAAAACAGCCTCTCCATGGTTTATCTTTTTTGAATAATTCTTTTGTAGTTCGATAGCATGAGCAAATGTATGTCCAAAATTTAAAATCATTCTAATATTTTTTTCATATACATCTTTATTAACAAAATAAATTTTGATTTTACAACTTTCAATTATTGCTTGCTGTAATAAATTTAAATTTCTGTTAATAAGCATTTGACTAGAATTTTTTTTAAGCCAATTAAAAAACTTACCTTTTAATATCAAAGAATGCTTTAACATTTCAGCGTAACCACAGACGAGTTCTCTTTGCGGCAAGCTTTTAAGAATTTCAACATCTGATACTACAAGTTTGGGCTGGTAGAATGTGCCAATTAAATTTTTACCATATTTTGAATTCACACCTGTTTTCCCTCCAATAGAAGAATCTACTTGCGAAAGTAAGGTTGTTGGAATATTTATAAAATTTATGCCTCTTTTAATTATACTTGCCGCAAAAGCCCCAAGGTCACCGAGAATTCCACCACCAAAAGATATTAGAATATCATTTCGATTAAACTTATTAAAAAGACATTTTTCCACCAACTTATTTACATTTGTATATGACTTAAACTTTTCATTTGCCGAATACTCAAACAGATAAACATCATAGGTTTTAAGAATATTTATTAATTTTTTTTTAAATTTTTTTGGAATATTTTTATCTACGACTAAAGCAATCTTTTTAGCATTAGGACAGAGAATTTTAATTTTACCAGGTATATGGGAAAAAATATTTTTTCCTATGATTATAGAATAGTTTAGATTTGAATTTTTTACCTGAAGTTTAGTTGTCTTCATAAAGCTTGATTATTTTGTTAATTATTAATTTAATGTTTAGATTATTACAGTCTATTCTATAGTTGGCGGTAGCGTAAGTATTTTTTCTTTCTTTAAATATTTTTTTTAAAACTTCTTTTAAATTTTTATTATTTAAAAGGGGTCTTTTTTTTGACTTAATTAATCTTTTTTCAATTAACCCTATGTCTAAATCTAACCAAAAGCTTTTACTATTTAAAAGAATTTTTTTTCTAATCTTGTTATTCATAAAAGCCCCACCGCCTAAAGATATAACAATATTTTCTTTTGCTGCTTCTTGTAGGGTTATTTCTTCTTCTAATTTTCTAAAAAAAAGCTCACCTTTTTCTTCAAAAACTTTTTGAACGGTCATTTTGAGTTTTTTTTCAATTATCTCGTCTATATCTGAAAACTGCATAAAAAGCTTTTTAGACAAAGATCTACCTATAGTAGATTTTCCAACTCCCATCATACCAGTCAAAGTAAGGTTTTTTTTCAATTAAAATCCTAATTTATAATTTGATTTATCACAAATTTGTCTTATTTCTTTAGTTTAAATATATTTAAATATTATGCAATTTAATTACAACAACCGAGTCACAGCAAGAACGTCTTATAAAAAAAAATTATTTAATTTACTTTTATATATACTGGTCTTTTTTCTAGCCTTATTTTTACTAAGTAAAATTAACTTCCCAGTTCCAAAACAAGAAATTAAAAAAAATATTACCAATGAAATTATTAAGCTTAAATAGAGTAATTTTTTTATTTTTTATTTCTTTTCTTTTTAACTCAATACTTTCTTCAGAGGAAAGTATAGATTTATGGAAAAAAGAAAATCTAAAAAAAAAAAGCATCACTTCTAAAACTGAAAAAAATTTTATAAAAAAATTTGAGTCAAATATCGACATCAATGCCAAAGCACCAAAAGAAATTGAAGTTAATTCAAACAACTTAAATTTAAAAGCAAATTCAATATATGGAATATACGATCCGAATGAAAATAATCTAACACTAGAAATGTGGGCTAATTCCGAAGGGACAAGAGTCAAAGATACAATAGATAGAATTAACAAAATTAAACTCTCTTCATTCACCGAAGAACTATTTGTAAATACTTTGTTTACAATTTCAAACTTACCAGAAAAAAACATGACTGAGGGTGAATTTGCGAATTATAAAATTGATTGGCTTATTAAAAATAAAAAAGATGAACTTATATCTATTTTTTTAAATAAAAATAAGAATTTTCCATATAAAAATAAAATTATAAAATATGTAGTAGACAAAGAAATTTCAAAAGGAAATTTAAAAAATGCTTGTAGCAATGTTTCTACAATTAACAATGATGTAGTGGATTCATACTTAGATCAATTTAAAGTGATTTGTTTAATAAATGAAAATAAAAAAAATGAAGCACAGTTATTAATCGATTTACTGAGGGAACAAAATCTATCTAATAAATTTTTTGATAATAAGATTAATTATGTTTTAGGTGTGACCAATAAAGAAGACAAAAAAATTGATGATAGCAATCTTGTAAATTTTTACTTATCTTCAATTGCTATTTCAAATTTCAATTATAAACCTAATAAAAAAACTGATATAAAAATATGGCAATATCTGACAGCGGCAAAACTAATAAACATAGGTGACTATGTTAACAATGAACAAATTAAAGAGTTAGAGACTGCAGCTAACAATAATAGTTTAGTAAAGTCTTATGTTTTAGAGGCCTATAAAAATATAAAGTTTAGCTTCAGTGATTTATTAAATATTGAAGAAGTCTACCAAACTCTTGATCCTATAAACTCTAGAGCACTAGTGTATCAAAAAATTTTATTATCAGATAATATTGAAACAAAACTAAAATATCTTTTTTTATTAAATGATTTGTTTAAAAATGATAATTTACCCAATGTATTTAAAGATTATTTAAGCCAAGAATTAAAGAATCTAGATATTGAAAAAATACCACAAGAGTACCAAGCTCTAGTAGAGGAAAATATTATTTACGGAAAAGAAAAAAAACTTGGAAAAATTAAATATAACGATAAAAACTATTATACATCTAAAGTAATTAAGTATTATGTAGAAAAAAATGTTTCTAAAAAAAATACTGAAAAAGAATTACTAAGAGTTCATAAAAAATTAAAAAAAAACAAAAAATATAAAATTTCATTAAATGATATCATTTTGTTAGAGTCACTCAAGAGCGATGGCTTTTCTGTACCTAAAGAAATTAATTATGAACAAATAAGTAAAAATAACCTACCACCTGTAGAACTTTTAAATTTGATCAAAAATAAGGAAATAGGGCTGGCTTTATTAAGAATCGTTGAATTAGTTGGTGAGGATGAGCTTGCAGATCTAGACGCCCAAACTATTTATTTTGTTAATTATCTTTTTGAAAAAGCAGGACTAACAAAGCTTAGAAATAAAATTTTAATTTCAGTACTACCAGACAGAACTGAAATCTAATATAATATAATAATGACTATAAGAAAAATTTTAATAGAACCAGATCCATTTTTGAGACAAAAATCACATGATGTCGATAAAGTCGATGATAAAATCAGGAATTTAATGAACGATATGCTCGATACAATGTATGAAGCACCAGGTATTGGGTTAGCAGCTATACAAGTGGGTGTACCGAAGAGAGTGATAGTAATTGACATATCTAAAGAAGAAGAAAAAACACCTTTATATTTTGTTAATCCAAAGATAATTTTAAAATCTAAAAATAATTCTACATATGAAGAAGGTTGTTTGTCGGTACCAGGACAATTTGCTGAAATAGATCGACCAGATCGATGTCATATAAGTTATTTAGATTACAAGGGAAAACAACAAGAGCTAAAAACTGAAGGCCTTTTAGCGACTTGCATTCAGCATGAAATGGACCATCTAGAAGGGATCTTGTTTATTGACTACCTGTCAAAATTAAAAAAAAGTTTTATTGTAAAAAAACTTTCAAAACAAAAAAAATCTTTAGAAAGAATAGTGGTTTAAATTCACAGAGCCAATGTCACATAAAAAAGTTGTTTTCATGGGAACGCCAGAATTTTCTGTTCCAACACTAGAAGCTATAGTTAGGTCCTCTTATGAGGTTTCTTGTGTTTATACACAGCCACCAAAAAAATCTCAAAGGGGACAAAAACTAAATATTTCACCTATTCATAAATACGCAGAAAAATTAAAATTAATTACTAGATATCCAAAAAACTTAAATTCAGAGGAAGAGTTTGATTTTATTAAAAAAATTAATCCAGACATAGCTGTAGTAGTCGCCTACGGACAATTGATTTCAAAAAAAATTTTAAACATACCTAAAGAAGGTTTTATAAATATACACGCATCATTACTGCCTAAGTGGCGAGGCGCTGCACCCATACAAAGATCAATTATGAATTCGGATACCGAAACAGGTATTAGTATAATGAAAATCGTAGAAGAGTTGGATGCAGGGCCGGTAATGAAAAAAATCAAAATAGGAATTGATGACCTTATTACTACGGATAATCTTTCAAAAAATTTATCAACAGTCGGTTCCGAGTCAGTTGTGGAAGTTTTAAATGACATTTTTAGTAAAAAAGTAAAATTTGTTGAACAAAATCATAAACATGCGACTTACGCTAAAAAAATTAAAAAAGAAGAAGCAGAAATAAATTGGAACGAAAGTGCAAAAAAAATATTAGCAAAAATTAACGGACTTAACTCAAAACCGGGGGCTTGGTTTATGTATAAAAGTGTAAGACATAAAATATGGAGAGCAAAAATTGTTGAAAAAAATGGCCAACCAGGAAAAATTATTGATAACAATCTAACGATTGGCTGTGGAAATAAGTCTTTGGAGGTTATTGAAATACAAAAAGAAGGTAAAAATAAATTACTACTGGAAAATTTTCTTATGGGAACAGATATTAAAGAAGGCGATGAGCTAAAATAATGTTTATTTATCAGGTTATAATAGAATACGACGGAACAAATTTTGTTGGTTGGCAAATACAAAAAAATGGGATGACTATTCAAGAAGCTGTTCAAAAAACTTTAACCAAAATACTAAAACAAAAAATTACTCTATATGGATCTGGGAGAACAGATTCAGGCGTTCATGCGCTTGGTCAATCAGCTCATTTTATTGTAAAAAAAAATATAGATAATAAATTTACTTTTCTTAACACACTTAATTTTTTTTTGAATAAAAAAAAAATATCTATTTTAGAAATAAACAAAAAAAAACAGAACTTTCACGCAAGATATAGTGCAAATAAGAGAACCTATAAGTACATAATTATTAATCGTATTGCCCCGTTATCTCTAGATATAAATAAGGCTTGGCACGTAAAATCATTTTTAAATATTACATTAATGAAAAAAGCTGCAAAATTATTACAAGGAACAAAAGATTTTTCAACCTATAGATCCTCATCCTGTGGAGCGGAATCTCCTATTAGAACCTTAGAGAAGGTTACGATTGGCGCGAAGGAATGCAAAATAATTATAACGTTTAGATCAAAGTCATTTCTTCAACAACAAGTTAGGTCAATGGTTGGGTGTTTAAAATTCGTAGCCGAAGGAAAATGGACTATAAAAAAATTTAAAAGAGTTATGCAATCGAAGAAACGAATTAATTGTGCCCCTCCAGCTCCAGCCAGGGGGTTATATTTATTTAAAGTAAATTATTAGCTTTATAAGTATCTTCATCCATGTTTTTTAGTAAATTATTGATGATCAATTTCACTTAAAATATTCACTTAAAATACTGTGATAAATTTTTGTCAATTTTCTAAGATCAGATAAAGAAACGCATTCGTCAACTTTATGCATTGTTTTATTTACCAGACCAAACTCAAGACATGGAGCAATTTTTTTGATAAATCTTGCGTCCGAGGTGCCACCTGTTGTAGAAAAAACTGTATTTTCTTTAGTAACTTTTTTTATAATCTTTCTTGCCATTTGAATTGTAGGACCAGGTTTTGTCAAAAAAGAATCTCCTGAATTTTGAAATTTGATTTTAAATTTTACTTTGTCCTTTTTACAAATTGATTTAACTATAGAATTGATTTTTTTTTTTAAACTAACAGCAGTATGAAAATTATTATACCTAATATTAAATAGTGTTTTTGCACTCGCTGGTATTACGTTATGCGTTTTATTATCAACATGTATCGCTGTAACCTCTAAATTTGATGGTTGGAAATGTTTATTTCCTTTGTCCAGTGGTTTTTCTTTAAGTTTTTTGCAAATAGCAATTAAACTATTTATAGGATTTTTTGAAAGATGTGGATATGCAACATGTCCCTGGCTTCCCTCAATCTCTAGATTGCATGACAAGCTTCCTCTTCTTCCTATCTTAATCATTTCTCCCAGTTTGTTAGGATTTGTAGGTTCTCCAACAATACAAAAATCAATTTTTTCTTTTTTTTTAATCAAATAATCAACCACTTTTTTAGTACCATTGATAGCTTGAGCTTCTTCATCACCTGTAATTAAAAAACTTATAGATCCATTAATTTTTTTATTATTTTTTAAAAAATTATTTACTGCAGACATAAAACAAGCGATAGAGCTTTTCATATCATTTGCCCCTCTACCTATTAAATAATTATTTTTAACAGCCGGTTTAAAAGGATTAATAGTCCAATCTTTTATATTTCCTGGCGGAACAACATCTGTATGTCCTGCATAACACAAGTTTGGTTGTTTATTTCCAAATCTTGCGTAAAGATTTCTAATAGTTGGATTTTTTTTATCTTTAAATTCTAAAATCTTACAACTAAAACCTAATTGTGTTAATTTTTTTGATAAATAATTTATAGCACCAGCATCAATTGGCGTAACACTTGGAAATCTAATTAAGTCTTTTGATAATTGTAACTCATCAAAGTTTTTCATTATTCTCTCAACAAATCATTAATAGAAGTTTTACTTCTAGTTTTCTCATCAACTTGTTTGATTATAACCGCGCAGTTCAATGACGGGGCGTTAGGATTTTTCTTATCTGGCATAGAGCCAGGCACAACTACTGAGTAGGGAGGTATTTTTCCATAAATAATATCCCCAGTTTGTCTATTCACAATTTTTGTTGATTGACCAATACACATTCCCATACTAATCACAGAACCTTCTCCGACAATCACTCCCTCAACAACCTCAGACATTGCTCCTAGAAAAACATTATCTTCAATAATAGTTGGTAGTGCCTGAGCTGGTTCTAGAACTCCACCAACGCCAGAGCCTGCTGAGATATGACAATTTTTACCTATCTGACAACAACTACCCGCTCTTGAAAAAGTATCCATCATTGTGCCTTCATCTATATAGGCTCCAATATTTATAAAACATGGCATTAAAACTACATTCTTTCCAATAAATGATCCCTTTCTCACTGGAGAATTAGGTACCATCCTAAAACCGGCTTTGACATGGTCTTCTTTAGTCCATCCAGCTGTTTTACCTTTAATCAAATGTGATTTATCATACCAGCTACTATAAGGCCCGCTTAAAGCCTCCATATCATAAATTCTAAAACTTAGCATAATTGCTTTTTTTAAATACTGATGTGTAACCCAATTACCATCGATCTTTTCAGCGACTCTTGCCGCCCCTGAATCTAAATCATTTACAGTCTGATTAATTGCATCAACTATCTTTTTATCTGAGTGTTTATTAACTTCTTCTTTTTTATCCCAAGCTTGATTTATTATTATTTCTAATTCATTTTTGTTCATTTATTTTCCTTAAAAATTCTGACAAGTTATCAATTTTATAGTCTATGAAATTTTCATTAGAAAATTCAGCTGCCCAAGGTTCATCATTTTTAACCCAAGCTGTTTTCATTCCTAATTTATTAGCAGGTTTTAAATTTCTAGCTATATCCTCAATGAATATACAATATTGTGGATCTATTCTATATTTTTCGATAATTTTTTTATATGGAGCGATTGAGGGTTTTGGTAAAAAATCAGCATCTACTATGTCAAAAACACCGTTAAAAAGATTCTGAATACCAATTTTTTTAGTAACATTTGCAGCGTGGGCTTTAGATCCATTAGTAAATATAAACTTTTTTCCTTTAAGATTAGCCAATTCATGTTGAAGTTTTGTATCTTCTTTTAAAAACTCCAAATCTACGTCATGAACAAATTCTAAAAATTCTTGGGCATCAATTTTATGATTTTTAATCATTCCATTAAGTGTTGTATTATATTCATGAAAATAGTTCTTTTGAATTTTTTTTGCTTCTTCTACAGTTACATTAAGCTTATCAGATATAAAAGATGTCATTTTTTTATCTACTTGATCAAATACTTTTGTATCACCTGAGTATAGAGTGTTATCAAGGTCAAATAACCAATATTTAATTTTAGTCAATTCTTTCATTTTCTTATAAGAGATCCCGCGCCTGTGTCTGAAAATAGTTCGTAAAGAATTGAATGAGGTTTTCTACCATCAATGATAACCACACCTTTTACACCGTTCTTAATCGCATCTATACAGGTATTAATCTTAGGTATCATTCCACTGACTATAGTTTCATTATTAATCATCTCTATAGCTTGAGCTACGTTTATTTCTGGTATTAGTTTATTTTCTTTATCATAAACACCCTCAACATTTGTCATTAGTAAAAGTCTTCTTGAGTTTAAAGCCTTAGCTACAGCACCAGCGGCAATATCTGCGTTAATATTATACGGTTTATTGTTTTCATCAAGACCCATTGGGGCAAGAATAGGTATTTCTTTCTGTTCTATTATTTTATTCAAAACATTAACTTTAATTTCTTTAGGAATTCCTACAAAACCAAGTTCAATTCTTTCTGGCTCAACAGATATAACATTGGACTCTTTAGTTGTTATTGACCAAGCTTTGCAGGATCTATTATTTAAAGCGGCAACAATTTCTTTATTAAATTCTATCAATATATTCTCAACAACATCTATAATATTTTTATCTGTAACCCTGAGACCTCTGATAAATTTACTTTCAATATTTAATTCCTTTAATTTATTTTTAATTCTCGGTCCTCCACCATGGACTATAATAGTCGAGAGCTGTAATTTGTTTAAAATTACTATGTCATTAATAAAATTTTTAAAAAGCTCTGGGTCGATTAAAACATTCCCACCACATTTTATAACTATTTTATCATTTTTATATTTTTCAACATACTTGGAAACTTTTTGAATATCTGGAGCATTTTTTGGCCAAAATTTTTTAACTTCGTCTAAAAATTTTTCTTTAGACATTTAATTTGTTTTGACTGTTGTTCTTTTCATTATGAACCATTGTTGTGCAATAGTTAAGATATTGTTAACTGTCCAGTAAACAACCAATCCTGACGGGAAGGAAGCTAAGATCACTGTTAAAAATACTGGAAAGAACATGAAGATTTTTGCTTGTATAGGATCGGTTGGAGCAGGATTTAGTTTTTGCTGAATAAACATTGTCAGACCCATTAAGATTGGCCAAATACCTATTATTAAAAAACTAGGTGGAGTAAAAGGTAACAAGCCAAAAAGGTTAAATATTGTAGTTGGATCCGATGCAGACAAATCTTTTATCCAACCAAAGAAAGGCTGATGCCTCATTTCTAGTGAAATAAAGAGCATTTTATAAATTGCAAAGAAAAAAGGAATTTGTATTAAAACTGGCAAACATCCAGAAGCAGGGTTAATTTGCTCTTTCTTATATAATGCCATTATAGCTTGTTGAAGCTTAACCTTGTCATCTTTATGAAGATCCTTAAGTCTTGCCATCTCCGGCTGTAGAGCTTTCATTTTCGCCATGGATTTAAAAGAGTAGCTAGCAAGAGGAAAGAAAACCAACCTGATCATTACCGTAATAAGAACAATAGCTATACCAAAATTACCTGTTAGCTTAAATAGATAGTCAACTGCAAAAAATAGAGGTTTTGTAAAAAAATAAAACCAACCCCAATCAATAATTAAATCTAATTTTTCTATATTTTCTTTTTCTGCATACGCATCAATAGTTTGAACTTCTTTGGCTGCTACAAAAATTTTAATTTCATTGTTTGCACTTGCCGAAGGCGCAATAATTTTTGGATTATTTAAAAGAAAATTAGCTTTGTAGGCGTCTTGATACAAAAAAGTAGACTTAAATTTTTCACCCGCTACAGGTATCAAGGCAGTCATCCAATATTTATCTGTAATTCCTATCCACCCCTTACTTGCTTCACGTACTATTTTTTTCTCTTCTATATCGTCGTAATCATCTTCTTTAAGTTCCTCATCTAAAACAGCGATAAAACCTTCGTGCAGTATGTAAAAATTTTTTAAGTCTTCAGGTATGTTTTTTCTTGTAAGCTGAGCATAAGGATATAACTCAACTTGCTCTAAAGAATTATTTTTTACTTCCTGATTTATTTTAAAAAGATAATTATTATCTATTTCTATTTTTTTTCTAAATATAAGATTTGAACCATTGTTCCATTCTAAAGTTACCGGATTGTTTACAGATAAAAATTTATTACCTATAACATTCCAAATACTTTTACTTGTTGGAACTTTAATTTTACCTCCTATACTTGCCCAGCCAGTTTCAGCAAAATACCCGTTCTTTGTTTCTTTTGGATTTAAAAATTGTACAGTATCATTTGATTTAATATCTACTTTGTAGTTCTTAAAAGACAAATCATCTATTGTTGCTCCCTCAAGTGAGATTGAGCCTTTAATTTTTTTATTTTCTAATAAAATTCTATTTGTTTTTTTTAAAGAATCTTTTCTTGAAATATTTTCTTTAATAATCATTCCATCTATATTTGGAACAATACCGCTATTAACTACTTTATTTTTTGTTGAACTACTTGAGACTTCTTGGTTTTGTTTGTCAATAGGTTGCGGAGGGTCAACAAAAGCTGACCAGAAAAGTAGCACAGACATAGATAGCGCTATAGCTATGAATACGTTTTTATTTTCCATCTAGTCTAATTCCTTTGATTTATAATCTTTTACTGGAACCGGGTCTATTCCATGTGATCCACCTAAAATTTTTATAGGATGACAACTTATAATTCTTTTTAAACTATACGCTCCTCCTTTTAATAAGCCATGTTCGTTAAGTGCCACACTACAATATTCAGAACATGTTGGAAGAAATCGACATCGCACTCCTAGTAGAGGTGATATAAAAAAATTATAGAGTTTTATTAACAACACGATTATAAAAATTAAAATATTTGAAGTTATAGACTCAAAACCTCTCAAAGCTTTTTTGCATTGTCGAAAATAGAATTTTATGGTCTTTTTCATAAGCTTTTGATTTTCCAAAAACTATATAAGTATAATTAGTATTAATTGCACCTTTTATTTTTAAAAGCTTGTGTACTATAGCTTTTAATTTACGTCTTATTTTGTTTCTTTTTACAGCATTTCCTATTTTTTTTTTCATAACAAAACTAATATGCAGTAGATTTTTATTTTTAGAGGAAATGAAATTTTTGGCAGCAAAAATAGAAAAAAAGTCTGTATGAACTTTCTTTTCATTTAAGGCTAACTTGAAGTGATTATTTTTTTTTAGACTTTCTAGCTTAATCATTAAAAATTAAGTAGAAATAGTCGTACGTCCTTTAGCTCTTCTTCTTGCAATTAATTTTCTGCCAGCTTTAGTCGCCATTCTGGACCTGAATCCATGCCTTCTTTTCCTCACTAAATTGCTGGGCTGATAAGTTCTTTTCATAAAATATCATTCGTTATATAGTTAATTATATTAGATAAGTACAGCTAAAACAAACAAATGAATTTAAAGTTAAAATTACTCATAGGGATTGTATATTTTATTTGTTTTTCAGCTTTAATGTTCGTTATTTTTTCAAATTTTGATTTAAAAGATTTGTCTGACGTTAATTTCTTTAAAAATAATCAGCAATTATTAAACAACTTAAAATCAGAAAGTACATTCTTACTTCTAGTCCTTTTTTCTATTTTTAGTATTATCTGGATTCTACTATTAGGCTTTGGAACTCCACTGGCTTTACTTTCCGGTTTTGTATTTGGTAAATGGGTTGGAACTTTAATTTCAGTCTTATCATTATCAATAGGAGCAACACTACTTTATTGTATGGCAAATTTCTTCTTTAAAGATTTCCTTAAAAAAAAATTATCAAAAAAAATAGAGAAATTTATTAATTTATTTAACAAAAATAATTTTTTATATTTTATGCTCTTTAGATTTACAGGAGGAGGAATGCCGTTTGCAATTCAAAATGTTTTACCTGTGATTTTTGATATGCAAATAAAAAAATATTTTTTTTCAACTTTGTTAGGAATAATGCCAGGAATATTTATAATAAATTCTTTAGGAGCAGGCGTTGGAAATTTTATTAAAAAAAATGATTCAATGATTTGGGGTGAGTTAATTAAAGATCCTGAGATATATATACCAATTCTAGTTTTTATTGCAGTGCTAGTATTAGCAGCGGTTATTAATAAATTTTTTTTTAACAACAAACTTTCCAGATGAAGATTTTGAAAGTCCAACAAAGAAGCATTTACCGTGAAGTCAAAAAATAATTTACACTCAGAATCTAGCCCATATCTACAGCAACACAAAGACAACCCAGTTCATTGGCAAACATGGGACAAGGACGTACTTAGCTTTGCTAAAGCAAATAAAAAACCAATTTTATTAAGCATTGGTTATTCGAGTTGTCATTGGTGCCATGTGATGGCCCATGAAAGCTTTGAAGACAAAGAAACTGCAAGCCTTATGAATAAATATTTTTTAAATATTAAGGTAGATCGTGAAGAGAGACCCGATATAGATTATATTTTTCAAAGTTCTTATCAACTTTTTAACCAGTCTGGCGGTGGTTGGCCCTTAACAATTTTTCTGGATGAAAATGCTATACCATTTATGGCAGGAACTTACTTTCCTAAAGAAAGTTCACACGGGCTACCTTCATTCAAGGCAGTTATTTTAAAAGTAGGTGACACTTACATTGAACAGAGAGAAGAGATTATCAAACAATCTCATATTATATCCAAAAACTTAGAATTAAAAAAATCTTTGGTATTGAATCAAGATCTTGAGTCAATTTTACAAAATATCATGTTAAGTTTAGATGAAGAAAAAGGGGGATACAAAGGTTCACCAAAGTTTCCAATATTTAACATATATGATGTTTTATTGTTTTTTTTTAATAAAACTAAAAAATTAGAGTATTTAAAACCGGTAGAACTAATTCTGAAACAACTTTGTTCTCAGGGAATATACGACCATGTAGAGGGAGGGATCGCTAGGTATACTGTAGATGAAAACTGGTTAGTCCCACATTTTGAAAAAATGTTGTATGATAATACTCAGTTTATTTTACTACTATCAAAATTTTTAAAAGTTAAAAAAAACGAGTATTTAGAAAAAAAAATTATTCAAACAATAGATTTTATTAACAAAAATTTCATCAATTTAGAAAATAAATTATTAGGATCAGCTTATGACGCTGATAGCGATGGAGAAGAAGGCAAATATTACGTATTTAGTTACGAAGAATTAAAAAAAATTAAAGACATAAATAAATATTTTGAAGTAAAACCAGAAGGTAATTGGGAAAATAAAATAATTTTAAGAGAAATAAAAACACCACCAAAACCACTTATCTTTGAGCTAAAAAAAATAAGAGAAGGAAAGGTAAAACCATTTTTTGACAACAAAATTCAATTAGATTTAAATTGTCTATGGGTTAGCGCCTTAATATGTGCAGAACAGGTACTTCCAAATAATAATTTTTTAAAAATTGCCGAAACATATTATAAAAATTTGGAAAAAATTTTTTTTGACAAAGAAAAACTACAACATATAGCCACTAAGTCAGAAGTTTTTTTAGAAGATTATGCTTATAGTATAGCTATGCTTTTAGATCTTTACGACCATACATTAAAACCAAATTATTTATTTAGAGCAAAAGAATTATGCAAAAAAACAAATGAACTTTTTTACATAAGAGAAAAATCAATATTCCAAAAAAATATAATTGCTACTAACGATCTTTTCCATAAACCGATAGATATAAGTGACGGCAATATACCGAATGGTAATTCAATTATGTTATTAAATTTTTCAAGGTTAAAAATGAAAAAGGAAGCAAAAGAACTTTCAAATAGTTTAAATGGCTATTTAAATGTTTATAAATCGTTAATGGTCAGCTCTATAAAATCAATTGAATATTTTAACACGATAGACTCTAACAAAAAATGTACAGCGGAAGGATGCTTGATTTAAATAAAAGACTGGTCAGCTTAGACTAACAGGATAGTATTTCCTGACCTTAAAATGCTCTATTTTGTGATCAATGTAGGCTACTCGTAAAATTAGAATTAGTATTTATTAGAGACTTGCATAATTTCAATCAACAAAGTAAAATTAAGTAAACGCAGGAGCTCAAATGGGTATTCATTACGATTATAAGTCTACAAGAAATGAAAAGGCTCTTAAAAAAGAGGCCAAAAGAAAAGCTCGTATTGAAGAGAGAAGAGCTAAAAAAGGCACTGATTCACAAAGTGAAGAAGTTAAAAAAATGCACGACCTAGATAAACCCATTACACTTGAAGATCTAACAAATCCTGATAAAGAATAATTAAATGAGTAGAGTTCTAGTTCAAAAAGACACTCGACTTATTAAACGTGAAATTGCTCTAAAAACTAACTTAAAAAAAAGAAAAAAATTTAAAGAAAAAAATAAAAAAAATGAGTGTACTTTCAGATAGATGGATTAAAAAAACAGTCAAAGAAATGGGTATGATTAAACCTTTCGTTTCAAAACAAGTCAGAAAAGGCAAAATATCTTTTGGGCTATCCTCATATGGTTACGATGCGAGAGTTTCAAATGAATTTAAGATTTTTACAAATGTAAACTCAGGTATTGTGGATCCTAAAGTATTTAAAAAAGAAAGTTTTGTTACAAAAATTGGTAAAGAATGCATTATACCTCCAAATTCATTTGCCCTAGCAAGGACAATGGAATATTTTAAAATACCTGAGGACGTACTCGTTATCTGTCTTGGTAAGTCGACCTACGCTAGATGTGGAATAATAGTTAACGTTACACCTTTAGAACCTGGCTGGGAAGGACATGTAACATTAGAGTTTTCAAACACAACTCCACTACCAGCAAAGATATATGCTAACGAAGGAATTGCACAATTTGTATTTATCAAGGGGAATGAAAAGCCACAAGTAACTTACGCAAATCGAAAAGGTAAGTATATGAAGCAAAGAGGCGTTACTCTTCCAAAAGTTTAAATTTAATTAATGCAAAAACTTATTATTAAGGGTAACAAAAAATTATCTGGTTCTATAAATGTTTCTGGGTCAAAAAATGCCGCTTTACCAATTCTTGCAGCTACCATCCTTACTGATAAACCCTTGACACTTAAAAATATCCCTCTGGTACAAGATGTTTATACAATGATAAATTTATTAAAATTTATTGGTTTGGATGTAAAAATTTTAAAAAAAAAAAATACTTTAAATATTTCAAATAGCAAAAAACTGAAAACTATAGCTCCATATAATTTGCTTAAAACAATGCGAGCTGGTGTTTTAGTTTTAGGACCGTTATTAGTAAAATATAAAAAAGCTAAAGTCTCACTCCCGGGTGGCTGCGCAATAGGAGCAAGACCAGTTAATTTACATTTATTCGCATTAGAAAAGCTCGGAGCAAAGATTAAAATAAAAAATGGATATATATATGCATCTGCAAAAAACGGCTTGAAAGGAAATACTATAAAATTTCCATCTATTTCAGTTGGGGCAACGGAAAACGCTATTCTCGCCGCAGTGGGAGCAAAAGGAAAAACAATTATATCTAATTGTGCTATTGAACCAGAGATTCAAGACATGATATTTTTTTTGAAGAAAATAGGGTGTAATATTAATTTTATCGGTAGGAGAAAAATACTAATTATCGGCATCCATAATTTTAGGAGCGCAAGTCACAAAATAATTTTTGACAGGATTGAGTTGGGCACTTATTTAATAGCCGGTGCTTTGACAGGAAAAAAAATAATTTTAAATAAGATAAATCCTGAAACTGTAGGTACTGAAATTAAGATCATGAAGAAAATGGGTGTTAGAATGAAAGTAGAAAAGAATAGAATTATAGTTATTGGATCAAAAAAAATAAATAGCATTAGCATTAAAACAGAAGCTTATCCCGGTTTTCCAACTGATTTACAGGCTCAAATTATGGTTTTAATGTCGAGAGCAACAGGAACATCGAAAGTGAAAGAATGTATTTTTGAAAACAGGTTTATGCATGTACCGGAACTAAGGAGAATGGGGGCGAATATAACCACTAAAAATAACATAGCTACTATTACTGGGCCAACTAATTTGTCAGGAGCTGAAGTTATGGCAACAGACCTAAGAGCTTCAGTAAGTTTAGTGTTAGCTGCGTTAGTAGCTGATAATAGAACTATAATTAATAGAGTATATCATTTAGATCGTGGTTATGAAAATTTAGAAAAAAAATTAAAAAAATGTAAAGCCAATATTAATAGAATTTAAAATGAAAGTAACAAATTTAAAATTATTAGCCACGTCAGATAAAGACTTGAGAGTTATAGCTGCTCATTTACAAGATTCAATAGTTTTACCGAAAGATGTCGCCAATTTAAAAAAAAATAGAATTTTTTTAATACAGTTAAACCGATTTATGTGGGAAGATGTAGAAAAAGGAGTTTTTAGAAAAAATAAAAGAATAAGAACAGTACTGAAATTTGACAATGTTATTGATGTCTTATCAAAAAATATTAACATTGAAAATAATAAACATTTCTTAGACTTTTTGACTATTGAAAGTAATGTATTGCCTGATAAAAACTATGAAATTAAGTTAATTTTTTCTGGAGATTCTGTAATTAAAGTAACAGTAGAGGTAATCGATGTAACATTAGATGATCAAGGGACACCATGGGAAAGCAAAACAGCACCGAAACACAATTTTTTATAATGCTTAGATTAATTAAGGCAAATCAAAAAAATTTTTTATCAAAACTAGATTTTATTTTAGAAAAAAGAAAAATCAAAAATCCTCATATTGATTCAAAGATTAAAATTATAATAAGTGATGTTAAAAAAAATAAAGACTTAGCTTTAATAAAATATGAAAAAAAATTCTCAAAGTTTAAAAATATTTCAATAAATAATATTAAATTTACAAAAGAAGAAAAAAAAAAAATAATAAAAAAACTAGATAGAAAAACAAAAAATTCTATTAATCTTGCATATAGTAGAATTTTAAATTTTCACAAAAAACAAAAATTATTTTCTTTTAGTTTTACAGATCGATTTAAAAATTTATTTTCCTACAAATCGAATGCTATAAGTAAAATAGGTGTATATGTTCCAGGTGGTCTTGCTAGTTACCCCAGTTCAGTTTTGATGAATTGTGTACCAGCAATAGTTGCGGGTGTAAAAAATATATATATGGCAACACCATCTATGGACTCTAACTACAATCCAGCAGTAATATATGCTGCAGAAAAATGTAAGGTAAAAGAAATTTATAAAATAGGTGGAGCTCAAGCTATAGCAGCAATGGCTTATGGGACCAGGACCGTAACTAAAGTAGATAAAATTGTTGGTCCAGGGAACGCCTATGTAGCTGCTGCTAAAAAGCATGTTTTTGGTGATGTAGGAATTGACATGATAGCCGGACCTTCAGAAGTCACAATAGTTGCAGATAAATGGTCTAAACCCGATTGGATAGCAGCCGATCTAATAGCGCAAGCAGAACACGATGAAAGTGCCCAATCTATAGTTATATCTAATGATATTAAAATGATTAATAAAATTAATTATTTTCTACGTGAACAATTAAAACTACTACCTAAGAAAAAAATAGCGACTAAAAGTTTAAAAAATTTTGGTTTGTCAATATTAGTAAAAAATAAAAAAAAATTAGTAGATATTATTAATTTAATTGCACCTGAGCACTTAGAAATTTTTACTAAAAATCCCAATGAAATTTTAAACAAAGTTGTTAATGCGGGATCTATATTTGTGGGTCAATATTCTCCAGAAGCAGTAGGTGACTATTTAGCTGGTCCAAATCACGTTTTACCGACATCAGGCTCAGCGAGATTTTCATCTGGTTTATCAGTTTATGATTTTTTAAAAAGACATTCGGTAATAAAAATGACTAAATCAGGTATTGAAAGATTAGGAACATCAGTTATAAATCTAGCTAAATATGAAAATCTCGAAGGTCACGCACATTCAATTAAAATAAGATTAAAAAAAGGAAAATAGTAATTGGCTAAACAAGAAACACTAGAATTCAAAGGCAAGGTAACAGAAATTTTACCTAACGCAATGTTCCGAGTTAAACTTGAAAACAACCATGAAATTTTAGCTCATACAGCTGGAAAATTGAGAAAGAATAGAATAAGAGTTTTAACAGGCGATAACGTTCAGGTAGAAATGACACCTTACGATTTAACTAAAGGTAGAATAACTTTTAGATTTTAGGCCTTGTAGCTCAGTAGTAGAGCAGTACCCTGAAAAGGTATGTGTCGTTTGTGCGATTCAAACCAAGGCCACCACCCCAAACCACGTATCATTATCTCTCAAAGTTGATAAACATAAACAGTATGAATAAAAAAATTGGTGTTGTCTGGTTAAGAAATGATTTTAGAATATTGAAAAATGATGCATTAGCTTACGCAACCCAAAATCATGACCATGTTTGCGCTCTGTATATTCTTAAAAAAAAAGATTTTAATAAGAGATCAGCACAACGTTGGTGGCTATACCAGGCACTTAAAAACTATAAAAAAAACTTAAGTCAATTAAATATTAATCTTGAAATAGTAGAAGCAAATTCTTATAAAGAAATTTTTGAAAAAATAGTAAAAAAAAAAAATTTCTCAATTTATTGGAACAAAGTTTATGAACCTGACTTCTTATCATTTGATAAAAAATTTTCTAATATTCTAGAATTAGAAAATATTAATTTTAAAACATTTAAAGGCAACCTTTTAAATGAGGTTCATGAAATAAAAAAAGGTGATGATACGCCTTACAAAGTTTTTACACCTTTTTGGAAGACAGCTGAAAAATTCTATTTAGATAAAGGGTTTAGTAAAAAACAAAAAACTAATATTAGAAAAAAAAAAACTAACTTTATAGGCCACTCCATAAATTTAGAATCTATTTTGCCCAAAAATAAATGGTACTTAAATTTTGAAAAATTTTGGAATCCCTCTGAAGAAGCGGCTCTAGAAAACATAAGACATTTTATAAAAAATAGCTTGTCTGATTACGGGGAAAATAGAGACATTCCAAATATTGAAGGAACGTCTAAAATCTCGCCATATTTAACTTTTGGTCAAATCCACATCGAAACTATTTGGGAAGAATGTCAAAATATTAAACTTAAAAACAATGGTTATAGAAAATATATAAATGAGCTGGGTTGGAGAGAATTTAGTCACAGCTTGATCAACTATTTTCCAAAAATGTTAAAAGGAAACTTGAGAAAAGAATTTGATCATTTTCCATGGCAAGAAAACAAAAAAAATCTAAGCGCTTGGAAAAAGGGTATGACAGGGTATCCAATTATTGATGCTGGTATGAGAGAATTATATAAAACAGGGTGGATGCATAACCGCGTAAGAATGGTCACAGCTTCTTTTTTAGTTAAGCATTTAAGAATACACTGGCAAGAAGGAGAGTCATATTTTAGAGATTGTTTATTGGATTTTAACGAAGCAAATAATATTGCTGGATGGCAATGGGTAGCAGGTTGTGGAGCGGACGCTGCACCATACTTTAGAATTTTTAATCCTATTTTACAGGGAGAAAGATTTGATCCTCTGGGTGATTATGTGAAAAGATGGATACCAGAGTTATCTAACGTTCCTAGAAAATTCATTCATAAACCATGGGAATTAAATGAAAAAATCAAAGGTTTTGAATTAGGAAAAAATTACCCAAAACCAATCGTTGTTCATGAAGAAGCAAGAAATGCAGCACTTAAAGCTTTCAAAACTTTAAAAAAATAAATTTTATAAATTAGCACCGCAACAGTTTTTGAATTTTTTTCCAGTATCTGGACATTTTTCATTTCTTTGAATTTTTTTATTTTTCATTAAAGTTAAAAGGCAGTTTTCAGAAATTTTAGATTTCGTTTTATTTTCAACTTGTTTCTCACGAGAAACAACTAAGTTGAGGTTTAAAAGAAATTTTATGACATCAGTTTTTATTTTTTCTAAAAGTCCTTCAAATAAGTCAAAAGATTCTTTTTTAAATTCAGACAAAGGATCTTTTTGCCCGTAACTTCGAAGTCCAACAACTTGTCTAAGTTGTTCAAGATATTGCAAATGTGATCTCCATGAAAAATCAATGATTTGTAAAAAAATTTTTTTTTCAATATCGTTATTTTCATCCTCTCCTATTAACCTAATTCTTTCTTCATGTTTAAATTTAAAAGTATCTTTTAATTCTTTTACAAATTCAATTTCAGTTTTATTAGTTAACTCAATTAATTCATTATCACTTAATATATTTCCAGTGATATTTTTTATAGAGTTTAAATAAACAGTTTTATCATTAGAATTTTCGTATTTTTTTTTAACTTCTGTTAGATCTTGAACCACTTCATCTAAAAAAGAATATAAAGTTTCAGAAATACTTTTATCTTTTAATATTTTCAATCTTTGGCTAAAAATTACCTGTCTTTGGTCGTTCATAACATCATCAAACTTTATTAATGTTTTTCTAATATCAAAATTTCTACCCTCGACTTTTTGTTGAGCTCTTTCCATTGCCTTGTTAATCCAGGGATGATCAATTGATTCATTCTCTTTAAGTCCTAATTTTTTTAACATTCCGTCTATAGAGTTTGCGCCAAAAATCCTCATTAACTCATCTTCAAGACTAATATAGAAGATTGAACTACCAGGATCTCCTTGTCTGCCAGACCTTCCTCTTAATTGATTGTCTATTCTTCTACTTTCATGTCTTTCTGTGCCTACAATACAAAGACCACCAAGTAATTTTACTTTATTTTTATCCGCTTCAATTTGAAATAATTCTTTTTGATTATCAACATCTCGAAATTCTTTATTGCCACCGAGCTGAATATCAGTTCCTCTTCCTGCCATATTTGTAGCTATTGTAATTGCACCAATTTTCCCGGCTTCTGCAATTATCTTTGCTTCCATTTCATGTTGTTTAGCGTTCAAAACATTATGTTTAATTTTTTTCTCGATTAGATTTTTAGAAATTTTTTCAGATTTTTCTATACTAGTTGTTCCAACCAAGACAGGTTGTTTTTTTGTATGACAATCTATAATTTTATTAGTTATTGCTAAATATTTTTCTTTCTCAGTTCTAAAAATTTGATCATTAGAATCTTTCCTAACCATAGGTCGGTTTGTGGGCACAGAAATTACGTTTAATCTGTAAATATCGTAGAATTCTTCTGCTTCTGTTAGTGCTGTTCCCGTCATTCCAGATAATTTTCGGTACAAACGAAAATAATTTTGATAAGTAATAGAAGCCAATGTTTGGTTCTCTTCTTGTATTTCTACATTTTCTTTTGCTTCTATAGACTGATGCAATCCGTCAGAGAATCTTCTACCGTCTAGAATTCTTCCAGTAAATTCATCAATAATTTGAACTTTGTTTTCTTTGATAATGTAATCAATATCTTTATTGAATAAAAAATTAGCTTTTAAAGATTGATTAACATGATGAACCAGATTTAAATTTTGAGGATCATAAAAATTATTATTTTTTAAAACACCATCGTGAATAGCTAATTTTTCTATTTTATCTATACCTGCGTCAGTTAGGATTGCATTCTTATTTTTTTCATCTATTTCATAATCTATTTTTTGAAGTTTATTTATAAACCTATTGGATAATAAGTAATAATTACTTTTATCTTCACTCTTTCCAGATATAATTAGTGGGGTTCTAGATTCATCAATCAATATACTGTCAACTTCATCTACAATACAATAGTGGTGATCTCTTTGTACCATCTCAGTAAGGTCATATTTCATATTATCTCTTAAATAATCAAAACCTAACTCATTATTAGTTGCATAAGTAATATCGTAGCCATAATTTTTTTTTCTCTCTAAATCATCTAGTTCATTAGTGATACATCCTGTAGTGAGGCCTAAAAGATTAAATATTTTACCCATCCATACTGAGTCTCGTTTAGCCAGATAGTCATTAACAGTTACGATATGTACTCCTTTACCTATCAGTGCATTTAAGTATGCCGGTAAAGTAGACACTAATGTTTTTCCTTCACCAGTTTTCATCTCAGCAATCTTTCCTTCATGCAGAAAAATTCCACCAACTAGTTGAGCATCATAGTGTCTTTCATTTAAAACTCGACTTGCTGCTTCTCTTACCAAAGCAAAGCTTTCTGGAATTACAGAATTTATTTCTCTGCCTTCTTGAAGACTCTTTCTCAAATGATGAGTTTTGGCCATAAACTCTTCATTTTTTAAGTTTTTAAAATTCTTTTCTTGCTTATTAATTTCATCAACCAACGGCTTAACCCTATCTAACTCTTTTTGGTTGCCAGACTTAAAGATTTTATTTAATGTTTTTGAAAATATGTTCATGTATGTAGATTTGTAGCTTAATTCTTAATACTCTATATATGTATTTATAATTTAAATTAAACAACAATTATGACAATAAATATAAAAAAATTCTTTAGTTATAGTAAAAACAAACCAATAATGGGTGACTTCCAAGAATTAAAAGATATTGAGGGATTACAAGTAGCGGCTGTTTCAGCTAATCTTTACAAAAATGGCAGAGAAGACCTTTCTTTGTTCTATTTTCCCGAGGGTGCAAATTATGCAGTAGCTTATACAAAAAATTCAATTGTTTCAGAATCAATAACCTGGAATAGAGAAAATACAAAAAATAATATTAAAGCATTGGTGGTAAACACAAAGAACGCAAACACTTTTACTGGCGAACAAGGTTTAAATAGTTTGAATGAGATAGCAAAAATTTTAATTAGCTCCTTAAAGAATGTGGAAAATGAAAATGGATATGAGAAAAGCAAAATCAAAGATTTATTGTTCGCATCAACAGGAATTATTGGAGAAAAATTTCCTGTTGAAAAAATTGTAGGAAATATTTCTAAATTAGTTGAGAATTTAAAAATTAATCAAAATAAACTTATATGGCTAAAAATGGCAACAGCTATTATGACCACAGACACAAAGCCCAAAGTAGCTTTTTCAGAAATAAAAATTGGAGATAAAAAAGTGAGAATATCTGGAATTGCCAAAGGTTCAGGTATGATTGCTCCTAATTTAGGAACCATGCTTTCTTTTATTTTTACTGACGCTGACATCTCTTCCGCAATATTGAACAAATACTTAAATAAAGTTTTACCTAATACCTTCAACGCTATTACAGTAGATAGCGATACGTCCACAAACGATATGGTTGCCGTATTTTCAACAAAAAAAGTTAAAAGTAAAAAATTAAATATAATCACAAGCAAAGAAGCAATCAAGTTTGAAAAAGCTCTAAAAATCGTTTGCTTAGATTTAGCAAAACAAATCGTAGTTGATGGTGAGGGTGCAAAAAAATTTATAACTATAAAAATTGTAAATTCCGAGTCAATTGAAAGAGCAAAAAAGATAGCTTTCTCAATTGCAAATTCTCCACTCATAAAAACAGCTGTAGCAGGTGAAGATCCAAATTGGGGTAGAATTTTAATGGGCGTAGGTAAATCTGGAGAAGAAATTGATCAAAAAAAAATAACCATAAAGCTAGGAGATTTCATTGTTGCGGAAAAGGGAAAAATTTCAGAAAGTTACAATGAAGAAAAATTAAAAGAATACATGGAGTGGGATTCAATTTTAATTACAGTGGACTTAAAACAAGGTAAAGAAGAATACGAGTGTTATACATGTGACTTCACCCACGATTATATCGATATAAATGCTGACTACAGAAGAAGTTGAGTTATAAAATAATTATATTAATATCCTCATTGATTGTTAAATGATCAAATATATTTTAAAATGCAAAAACAAACATGAGTTCGAAAGTTGGTTCTCTAATTCTAAAGAATACGAAAAACTTAAAAAAAAAAAATTGATCGAATGTATTTTTTGTAATTCACTAGATGTTAACAAATCAATCATGTCACCTAATGTTGTAGGAAAAAATAATAACAATAATATACGCGATAGTGCGGAATTCATTAAAATAAAAAAAGATTTGCAAAAAATAAAAATCTTTGTTGAAAAAAACTTTGAGTACGTAGGTGATAAATTTCCTAGAGAAGTGAGAGAAATTTATTATGATAATAAAAAAAAAAAAAATATTTATGGAACTGTTAGCCCAAAAGAAAGAAAAGAGCTAGAAGAAGAGGGAATAGAATTGGCTTCTATTCCATGGATAAAAGATAAAAAAAATTAATTTTTTTTAGCAACAATAATATAATTTACAGATAAATCTTTAGTTTTTTTCCATTCTTGAAATAAAGGATTAAAGCTTAGGCCGTTCGAATTAATTATTGAGAAGTTCAAATCAGTAATTTTTTTTTCAAGTTCTTCTGGCTTGATAAACTTATTCCAATCATGAGTTCCTATTGGCAACCATCTTAAAATATATTCTGCTCCCACAATTGCTTTAATATATGAAGTAAGCGTTCTATTTAAGGTAGCTGTAAACATTATTCCTTTTGGTTTTAATAATTTAAAGCAAGACTTTAAATATAAATCTAAATTTTCAACATGTTCAACTACTTCTAGATTTAAAATAATATCAAATTTATTCTGTGAGCTTAAGCTTTCCGGTACAGTATTTAAGTAAGTTATATTTAAATTATTTTTTTTTGCATGTGCCTCAGCTACATTAATATTTTTATTAGAGGCATCAATACCAGTTACATCAGCGCCTAATCTTGCCATTGGCTCGCTAATCAATCCACCACCACAACCAATATCTAGAATTTTTAAATCTTTTAAAGGAAATGTTTTATTTTTATCTATTTTGAAATAAGTTAAGGAATTTTCTAGAATATACTCAATACGTATAGGGTTAAACATGTGTAATGGTTTAAATTTGCCATTAATATCCCACCACTCTTCAGCTAATTTAGAGAATTTTTCAATTTCATCTTTATTTACAGTGCTCATTATTCTATCCTACATTTTCTTGTTAAATTTCTTAATTAAGATATTTATAGCTTAAAATTGAATTGTTTATATGGCAAAAATAGTTATTAAATTTGGTGGAACCTCAGTAGGAAGCATAGAAAAAATAATCTCTGCAGCAAAAATAGTTAAGAATAAAATAACAAAAGGTAATAAAATCATAGTTGTTGTCTCAGCAATGGCTGGTAGAACTAATGAACTGATAAAACACTCAGAAAAAATAAGTAAAAAATTTAACAAAAGAGAGCTAGATGTACTGTTGGCTTCAGGCGAACAAGTAACTGCAGCTTTATTAGCCGGGGCTTTAGACGAATTAAAAGTTAAAGCTAAAAGTTACATGGGTTGGCAGGTACCAATACTAACCGATGGAGGCCCAAACAATTCAAGAATTATTAATATTCATATTGAAAAGATAAATCAATTTATCTCAAATAAAGGAGTCGCTATTATTCCTGGTTTTCAGGGTATTTCAAAAAAAGGAGAAGTCACAACTATTGGTAGAGGTGGATCAGATGCTACCGCTGTTGCAATTGCAAAAATTTTTAAAACAGATCACTGTGAAATATACACAGATGTTCAAGGTGTTTTCTCAACTGATCCAAAAAACTTTTCTAAAGCTAAAAAAATTAATAAAATTTCATATGAGGAAATGCTTGAAATGTCATCGCTAGGAGCAAAGGTGATGCAATCATCTGCCGTTCAGACAGCTATGATGTACGACATACCTTTACACGTCAGGTCTACTTTCTCCAAAAAAGAAGGTACCAAAATATTTGGTTCAGAAAATATCGATTATTCTAAAACTATTACTGGAGTAACCTATTCTAAAGACGATGCTAAAATTACTCTTTTAGGTGTTCAAGATAAGCCTGGAATAGCAGCAGATATATTTGAACCATTAGGAAAAAGTTCGATAAATGTAGACATGGTTATTCAAAATATTTCACCAGATGGAAAAAAAACAGACTTAACATTTACGTTAAAAAGAAATGATTCAAGTAAAGCAATTAAGCTTATAAAATTAAACAAAAAAAATATTAAATTTAAATCTATTAGTACAGACAAAAAAGTTTCAAAAGTATCGATTATTGGAGCTGGCATGATAACAACTCCAGGTGTTACTTATAAAATGTTTAGAGCATTGGCTCACGAAAAAATAAATATTCTAGCTATATCAACATCTGAAATAAAAATATCAGTAATAGTTAATGAATCTAAAACCACAAAAGCTGTAAAAAAACTTCATTCAGTTTTTAATTTAGACTAATCTTATGGAAACTAGACCGCATCGAATCATTAATAGAAAAAAAACTAAAAAGATAATGGTTGGCAAGGTTCCAGTTGGAGGAAACTCAATAATATCTGTTCAATCTATGACAAATACTATTACATCTGACTCAATGGCAACCATTAAACAAATTTTGGACTTAGAGGATGCTGGAGCAGATATAGTTAGAGTATCATGTCCTGATGAAGCATCTACTAGAGCATTGAAAGATATAGTTAAAGAAATAAATATTCCAATAGTAGCCGACATTCATTTTCACCACAAAAGAGCTATTGAAGCTGCAAAAATGGGAGCTAATTGTTTAAGAATTAATCCAGGGAATATTGGAACAAGTGATAGAGTCGTTGAAATAATTAAAGCTGCTAAAGATTATAATTGTTCAATAAGAATAGGTGTAAATGCAGGCTCCTTAGATAAAAATTTATTGGAAAAGTATAAAGAGCCTTGTCCTGAAGCGCTAGTAGAAAGCGCAATGTATAATATTAAACTTATGGAGGATAATGATTTTTTTAATTTTAAAATAAGTGTTAAATCTTCAGATGTATTTTTAGCAATAAAATCCTACGAGCAACTCTCAGAGGCATGTGACTATCCATTGCATATTGGTATAACTGAAGCAGGAGGTCTATTAACCGGAAGCATCAAGTCCTCAATAGGTATTGGACAATTACTGATGCAAGGAATAGGTGATACAATTAGAGTTTCATTGTCAGCTGACCCCATTGAAGAAATTAAAGCAGGCTATGAAATTTTAAAATCTTTAAGCATTAGGGCAAGAGGCGTTCAAATTATATCATGTCCATCATGTGCCAGACAAGCATTTCCTGTTATTGATACTGTAAAAATTTTAGAGAAAGAACTTTCTCATATTAAAAAACCTATTACCCTCTCTATTATAGGATGTGTAGTAAATGGTCCCGGAGAAGCTGCTCAAACAGAAATAGGCCTGACAGGTGGAGGGCAAGATAATAACCTTTTATATTTATCTGGCGTACCACATGAAAAAGTACCAAGTAGAGATATTATTAAAAAAATTGTTCAGTTGGTAGAAGAGAAAACTGCTGAAAAAAATAATTAAACCATGATACCTATTAAAAAAGTTCAGGCATTAGTTGTCAAACACGATAGTTTAGAAAAAGAACTATCTACAGGAAAAATTGATTCAAAAACATTCGCTCAAAAATCGAAAGAATACTCAGAGTTAGGAAACATTGTTGTTTGTGCTAGGGAGTATTTAAAGTTTGACGATGACCAGAAAGACTTAGAACAGATGTTAAAAGATAAGAATAGTGATTCTGAAATGATCGCACTAGCTGAAAAAGAACTAAATGAAATCAAGAATAAAAGAGAAGATTATACGAATAAATTAAAAATATTTCTTTTACCTGTAGATAAAGATGATAATAAAAATGCTATAGTCGAAATTAGAGCAGGAACAGGAGGTCTAGAAGCCTCACTTTTCTGTGCAGATTTATTTAAAATGTACGAAAAGGTTTGTTCAAAAAAAAAATGGATATTAGAGATTATAAATATATCAAAAAGTGAAGCTGGCGGCTTTAAAGAAGTTATATTTTTAGTTAACGGTGATGATATTTACTCATATTTAAAATATGAATCAGGGGTACATAGAGTACAAAGAGTGCCTTCTACAGAAACCCAAGGAAGAGTGCACACTTCAGCTGCAACAGTTGCTGTCTTACCTGAAGCCGAAGAAGTAGATATTCAGATTAAAGAGTCAGATTTAAGAATAGATGTTTTCAGAGCAGGAGGCCCAGGCGGACAATCTGTTAATACAACTGATAGTGCTGTTCGTATAACACATTTGCCTACAGGTGTAGTAGTTAGTATACAGGATGAGAAGTCTCAACATAAAAACAAAGCAAAAGCTTTAAAAATTTTAAGATCAAGAGTATATGAAGCCGAAAGAAGAAAAAAAGATCAAGAGCGTGCAGATAATCGAAAAAATCAAATTGGGTCAGGTGATAGGTCTGAAAGAATAAGAACATATAATTTTCCACAGGGACGAGTTACAGATCATAGAATAAACTTAACCCTTCATAAATTAGAAGAATTTTTAAGCGGTGAAATTCACGAAGAAATGAATGAAGGTTTAAGATTAAAGGAGCAAGATCTAAAATTACAGAATTTAACATAATGATTATCTCAGAACTTTTAGACTTAGGTTCAAAAATTTTAAGAAACAGTAAAATAAAAACTGATCAATTAGACTCAGAGCTTATACTCTCCAATTTATTAAAAAAACAAAGAGAAAACTTTATAATAACTCCCGAAGAAAAGGTTTCCAATTGTATTGTTAATAATTTTAATAAATTAATAATCAGGAGATCAACAAGAGAACCTCTTGCTTATATTTTGAAAAAAAAAGAATTCTGGAGTAACAATTTTTATGTTAATAGAAGTACACTTATACCAAGACCCGAAACTGAGTTATTATGTGATATTATACTTAAAAAAATTAAATATAAAAATTCCCACATATTAGACATCGGAACCGGAACAGGCTGCATACTTTTAAGTCTTTTAAGTGAAATTAAAAAAGCAAAAGGCATAGGTATTGATATTTCGAAAAAAGCCATTGAAGTAGCAAAAAAAAATTCAAATAATCTTGAATTGAATGAAAGAGCTAAGTTTTTTGCAAGATCACTAGACGAGATATATAATCATAAGTTTGATTTAGTTGTCTCTAATCCACCATATGTAAAATCCAGTGATATTAAAAATCTATCGGAAGATGTCAGAAAATTTGAGCCAAAAATAGCCTTAGATGGTGGCAAGGATGGGCTTGACGTTATCAAAAAAGTTATCTACAAATCAAAAAGTATCTTAAAAAAATTTGGTTTGCTCGCTTTAGAAATAGGTTACGGGCAACATTACAAAGTTTCAAAAATTTTAAAAAAACAAGGTTTTAGAGAAGACATTTTAGTCAAAGATCACCGAGACAATGTTAGATGTATAATGGCAAGGCTATAATAAACTATTATTATAAATAAGAATAAATCATAAATGAACGATCAAAATAGAAGAAGTTTTAGACCAAGGAATCAAAGAAGCGGTTTTAGGCCTAGGAATAATAACGGACAGGGATCAAAAGGACATTTCACGTCCAATGGAAATGGAAATGCCGGAAGAAATAATGGATCGATGACCAATCCATTCAACGTTGAAAAAAATGCACAAAAATACCAACAACTTGCAAAAGATGCTCTCATTTCTGGGGACCCGGTGTTACACGAAAATTATCTTCAGTACGCTGAGCATTATATTCGTAGATTAGCAGAACTCAACGCTAGGCCTAAAGAGATAAAAATAGAAAATGATACTTTAACTAAACCAACAACAGTCTCTCCTGTTGAGAAAAAAAAAATTACTTAAGCAACTATTTATTTTTTCTTAAAGAAGCAAGTTTCACATCAATTTTAATTCTATCAACTTCAAATTTATTTCTAGCTTCGTTAGTTAAAGTTTTACCTGTAGGTAGTTTAAGTCTTTGTGAATTAATTCTTTTTCCATTTTTAATTACCTCATAATGAAGGTGTGGCCCTGTAGACATTCCTGTTGAACCAACGTAACCAATAATTTGTCCTTGATTAACTCTAACTCCTTTTCTTATACCTCTTCCATATTTTGACATATGTCCATAAGCAGTAACATAATTTGAATTATGTTTAATCGATACAAAATTTCCATAACCTTTATATTTTTGAGCTCTTAAAATAACTCCAGATCCAGATGCCATTATAGGCGTACCTGTTGG
>Ga0307995_1000395_pt1 | contig 30400 bp, 29 predicted proteins | sample EllFjometagen262_FD_203132 | JGI IMG/M metagenome (GOLD analysis project Ga0307995, IMG submission 203132) | Marine microbial communities from Ellis Fjord, Antarctic Ocean - #262 | ecosystem: Environmental > Aquatic > Marine > Unclassified | place: Southern Ocean | collected 2014-11-02 | reverse complement strand
TGGTGCAGCTGAAGCGCTGCGAGGACGAAGGTCTTATAGGCGAGCTAGGCGACCGCTTTCATTCGATCCCAACAGAGTATAGCCAGCGCAACACACTGGAGAACGATGCGCCGGAGATACTTGCTCGTTGTCAGCACGACGCAGTCGACGTGGCCATCCTTGTACCGTTGTGACCTGTCTGTCATCAGACCGTGAGTCTGTTAGCGCGACACCTAGAAAGCAATGGAATCATAACTCTAATCATTGGGTCTGCGATCGATATCGTAGAGCGTTGTAGCGTACCTCGATACTTGCATAACGATTTTCCACTCGGCAATCCCTGCGGCGTTCCCTACGACGAGGCCATGCAGCTCGAAATAATGCAGCAGGGATTAACACTCATCGAGAAAGCCGAGCAGGCTCGCACCACCCAGCGCACCTCGTATAGCTGGAAAGACGACGCGTGGAGAAAAGACTACGCGTTAATAGATGACAGCAACCGAGAAGAGCTACGTCAGCGCGGCGAAAACCGCCGCCAACAACAGATCGACGACAAAGCTGCAGGGAAGTCCCGTGCAGCGATGATCTCGGATGCATAGATAGTCAATCTCAAAGTCTTCGCTTGTAACGCCAGCCACTAAATGCAACCAAAAGGCTGCTTTTAGTGGCTGACTGTGGAAGCTCATTCAAGAGCAGCAACTTAATCATTCCTCGGGACACCACTATGGAAGATAAAATAGTAAAAACGATAGATCTAAAGACTAGCGTAGATCGTGTGTGGCGCGCCATTACCGATCACAATGAATTTGGCGAGTGGTTCCGCGTCGCTCTAGAAAAACCATTCGTTATTGGAGGGAAGACCGAAGGCAACATCACCCACCCCGGCTACGAGCACATGCGACTCGAGGCGATCGTTAAGACAATGGACAGGAATACTCTATTCGCCTTCACCTGGTGTCCAGTCCCCGATGAAAGTGGAAATGCGCCTCTGGGTGGCATGGAGACTCTGGTCGAATTCAAGCTAGAAAAAATTGAGTCCGGCACACGGCTCACTATTATAGAATCTGGCTTCGCCGCACTTCCCGAGAACGTAGATAGAGCTGGAGCGCTACATAGAAATGCCGAGGGCTGGGAAATCCAAACGCAAAATATTGCAGCCCATGTTGAAAGCTGAGAAACAATCCAGCATGACTAGTGAGGTCCAACTTTTCGCCGCGCTTGGTGACAGCACGAGACTGCAGCTAATCAATCGCTTAGGCGAAGGCAAGGACAAGGATCAGCACAGCTCGATTTCCGGACTAAGCAGCGGCATGAAGCTGAGCAGACAGGGCGTAACGAAATACCTTCGGGTACTGGAGAACGCTGGAATTGTGAGGTCTACGCGAGTAGGTCGTGAGCTCCATGTCCTACTTGTGCCGGAAGCACTGACGCCCATTCAAGAATATCTCGAGATTGCATCAGTACAATGCGATGACGCCATCGAGGCCTACGCTCATTCGTAGAGACGAAGTAACATTTAGCTACTCTTTTGTATTGGACACAGCGAGGCAGAAACTCGATACTTGCCCGTGCATTGCAATCAGGTCAATGTGGACAAACTGTGAATCTCTATGAAAAAAATCTACACCCACGAAAATGTAGTTGTTCTGCATTCGGCGAAGAACATCCTCGCACTAAACAACATCGAATCCTTCGTAAAGAATGAGCACACGATTCCTAACGGTGCCCGCCATGGCATCGAGAATATGTTTTTGGAACTCTGGATCATTAACGATCAGGATTTCACCAAGGCCTCGTCAATTATCGAGAGGCAGCTAACCAACCCCGAACCAACGGAACCTTGGACCTGCGCTAACTGCGATGAGGAAAATGACGGCAGCTTTGATTTTTGCTGGAAGTGCCAGACCGAGAAACGAAAGCGAATAAAAATCTAGCCATCAACAGTGTTGATGGCTAATGAGAAATCCGAAACGACTAAATTCATTCAAACTTGATTGACTAGACTTATGAAGAATCGCCTACTGACCAGCCTGGCCCTATTTCTAAGCGCCGCCTCAAACCCACTGCTCGCGCAGAGCGAAGCAGAGGATGATGCGACGATCACCTATCCTGCCGCCTACTTTTCTGAGTACGGAGCGGTATCGGTGAACGATATGCTCAGCCGAATTCCTGGCATAGGGCTCGCACTAGAAGGCAATCAGGTCCCGAGCTTCGGCAACAACAACCGAGGCCTGGGCGCCTCTAGCCAAATTCTGATTAACGGCAAGCGCCTCGCCGGCAAGGCGAACGAGGCAAGTAGTCAGCTCGACCGCATCGCTGCCGAGCAGGTTGATTACATAGAGATCATTCGTGGCAGCTCCGGCGATTTGGATGTGCGCAACTCAGGGCAATTGGTCAACATCGTCCTGCTTGAATCACAGAGCAACTCCAGCATATCCGGAGAGCTAGGCTTCACACAATTTCATGATGGAACGGTAGAGCCCAATGGCACGTTCTCCTATAGTGCGCAGACAGGCTCGCTCAACTATCTAATCAGTGCTGACGTTACCAGTGAATATCAATCTCTAGAAACTAGAGAAGTGAGCTTTCTTGCGGACAACACATTAAACGATACACGAGACTTCGACCGGATTCGCGAGCAGACAACCTACAGACTGAACTCAAACGTCGTCTATCAGCCCTCTCCCACCGACCGAATTGCATTCAACTTCCTGTATAGCGAGAGCGATCCACCGGCTAGCCTCAGCCGCACCATAACTGATTACCAAACACCCAACGCCGCAGTCACCTATGAACGCGAGCAACTGCCCTCTACTCAAGATAACTGGGAACTTGGCGGCGACTACGAACACAATTTCGGCAACGGTGGAAAATACAAATTGCTCTTCATAGTGAATGAAGAGGATCGAGCCACGACGCGTGAAAGCTTTGTGTCTACAGTACTGGGCGGCGCTGAGACAAAGGATCTCTTTCTAGACACTTCTAGCAAGTACCAGGAACGCATTGCCCGCACATCTTACACTTGGCCGATTGCGGCAGAGCAATCTCTAGAGCTAGGCGCCGAGGGCGCGCAGACCATTCAAAACTCCGCGCTACGACTCGGATTAAACGTCCCAGGTGAAACTTCACCAGACTTTGGCGGCCTCAGGCCCATACCCGTTCCCAACGCGCTCTCCAAAGTCGAAGAGATTCGCTTCGAAGGATTTGCCATTCACAATTGGCAGATTAATGGGCGCACGTCACTTGAGAGCTCGCTTTTCTATGAAACATCTGAGATAGAACAGAGCGGCGACATCAATAGAAAAAGAGACTTCGATTTCATCAAGCCAAAAATGGATGTCCGCTTCGACATTAATAGCAGCTTCCAGTTGCGCGTATCTGCAGAGAAAGATGTTTCTCAGCTCAGCTTCAGAGATTTTTCAGCAGGCGTGAATCAGCAGGACGACGATCAAGATACGATTGCCGGAAACCCCGAGTTAGAGCAGGAGCAAACCTGGCGCTACAACATCAATCTCGACTATCGTCTGCCGAACGATGGCGGTGTCTTAAACTCTCGGTTCTTCTATTACGACGTATCGGATTCAATCGGCAAGGTAGATGTAACTACCGACCCTTCGACGCCAATTAGCGCCAACGGTAATGTAGGCGATGGCAAGGTCTTCGGCCTGTATCTAAACGCGAGCATACGGCTGGGCTTCCTTAACATGCCGCAGGCTGTAGTTACGGCGGCTTTTAATTTCGAAGACGCCTATATTTATGACCCACTCATCGGTAAAGAACGCACAATCATTCCCTTCGACCGTGGGGGTTTTCGCCTAGGTTATCGCCAAGACGTACCCTCACAAAATTTAAGTTTCGGCATCAATTATCAAGACGGCTTCGGCGATGTCGGCGGAACCGGCGGCAATCGCGTCCGCTATGATATCGATAACGTTGTCTTCTTCGGCGAAGGGAAGCTTCGCCCAGAGCTCAAGCTATTCGCCGAAAAAGTCGGCTACGGCAACTTTACCTACCGTGTTGAAATCAACAATGCCGAAGACGAAATAAGATGCCTAGAGCGCAAACGCTACAACGGCTATCTACGTGATGGCAACTTGAGCGAGACAGAGAAGCCCTGCTCAAATACTGGCGCTGAGTTTGTATTTAAGGTTCGCGCGAACTTTTAATCCCCAAGTTTATTCCTCTTTAGTAGAAGAGCTTAATCCCCACCTCGTCACCCTATTCATTATCCGTATGCGTTTTAGCTATAGAGCCGTTAGCTGATTCCATATCGAACAATAGCCACCAGATACATTGTTGTCCTAAATCAGTTAATCAGATGATCTCAGTCGGACAGCCGTGCTCGAAATGGTAGACTGACAGAGTTAGGTAAGGACAGCGTGGCAACCAGTTTAACGACGAGCTATTAATGCTTTCTAAAGAGGGACAGAACTATGTATAAGACTATTCTTTGTGCAATAGAAGCTTCACCGGAAGGAAAAAAGGTGCTAGCTAAGGCCTCCCAGCTAGCCAAATATTACGGGAGCAAACTCATAGTGATTAACGTGCTCCCCTATACGTTTCTTCCGAAAGACTACCAAAAGACTTTGAGAGAAGAGATCGTTCCAAAGGTAGAGAAAATCGCAGCCTCTTTTGGCATCTCCCAAAAGAACTGCCTGATCAAGGTCGGCAAGCCCTACGAAATTATCTGCAAGGAAGCCGGTAAGAAGAAAGCCGATCTTATTGTCATCGGAACTCATTCGAAGAAGGGATTGCAGGCGGCAATAGGTTCTACAGCAACCGGCGTGTCTAACAATGCCAAGTGCGATGTAACTCTGCTTAGAATATAGCCTTTCCAAAAAAGCGAGTTATTCGCCTAGCACTCGCACTATGTCAGCGCTAGGCTCTCGGATAGGTAACGCGCAAAATCCAAAGCCCAGCTATTACTGGGCTTTGGATTGAACTCCTATAAGGCATGCCATCAAACGATTGCGACCTTGGAACTACGACACAAACAAATCACCGCGCAATACTCAGTTCGGACCTCGACCAATAGTTTCGATATCCTGCTGAGCCTGCGATGCAATTCTATCTCGTTGATTTAGGGTCATGCACATAAATCGGGAAATATTGCTCCCAAGCGGCCGCTCTCGTGTGCAGACCAATTTCTCGCCTTCAGAGCTCACGGTCTCATTGTAAGCATCGACCTGCCTCTGCGATCTAATTCTTGGAATACCTCCATCGTCATTCATGCTCTCGCAGCCAACAAGTGCTAGCGCCATAACTAAAACCACTGGGATATTTTTCATTGTTTTTTACCTTTTAGAAACCGTTATGCCCCTGCCAATGCCTGCTCAATATCCGCGATGATATCATCAATATGTTCGATACCAACACAAATCCGCATAGTCTCCGGCGTCACACCTGCCGCCAATTGCTCTTCTTCATTTAACTGCCTGTGCGTAGTCGAAGCGGGATGGCAAGCAAGACTCTTAGTATCACCAATATTCACCAAACGCTTAATCATAGCTAGGGCGTCATAGAAACGTACGCCTGCTTCGAAACCACCTTTGATACCGAAGGTCAGCAGAGATGCCGGAACACCGCCGCAATATTTTTTCGCTAAGGCATGATTAGGATCACTCTCTAGACCACCAAAATTAACCCATTCCACCTTGTCATGCCCGGAGAGGAATTCAGCAACGGCCATGGCGTTAGTACAGTGCCGTTCCATGCGCAGGCTTAGTGCTTCCAATCCCTGCAAGATTAAGAAGGCGTTCATGGGCGACAAGGCCGCACCAGTATTACGTAGCGGGACTGTTCTTGCTCGCCCTATGTATGCCGCCTCCCCTAGAGCCTCGGTATATACAACGCCGTGATAAGAAGGTTCTGGTTCATTCAATTCTGGATAACGATCCTTGTGTTCGGCCCAGGGGAATTTACCCGAGTCTACGATCACGCCACCGATAGACGTGCCGTGGCCACCGATGTATTTAGTCAGAGAATGCACGACGATGTCGGCGCCGAAATCGATGGGATTACAGATGACCGGTGAAGCCACGGTGTTATCGACGATCACGGCGACACCGTACTTGTGGGCAGCGGCGCAGACTGCTTCTAGATCGATAATATTGCCAGCAGGGTTACCGATAGTTTCGCAATAGACTGCCTTGGTCTTGTCGTCGATTAGCTTCTCGATCGCCTCGGCCGAATCGTCCTCCGCAAAGCGTACCTCGATGCCTTGGCTAGGCAACATATGAGCGAACAATGTGTAGGTGCCACCATATAGCTGCGGCGTCGAAATAATATTGTCACCCGCTTTCGCGATAGTCAGAATCGAGTAGTTGATAGCCGCCATACCAGAGCCCACAGCCAATCCCGCGATACCACCTTCCATCGCAGCCATTCGCTGCTCCAACACATCGTTGGTAGGATTCATGATGCGGCTGTAGATGTTGCCAGGCACCGCTAAATCGAATAGATCGGCACCGTGCTGGGCGTTATCGAATTCATAGGCGACTGTCTGATAGATAGGAACAGCCACGGATTTGGTAGTAGGGTCGGTTTCGTAACCGGCGTGTATAGCTAGGGTCTCTTTTTCCATTATTGTGTACTCCTTAAATCCTGATGGATCGTTTATACATGAGGTTCTAGCGGTCTGGAATTTGTATGGGGCAGCCTGCAGCTGTCTGCGCCGCACCGCCGCTTTGACTTGAATTATGGCTCTGCAAGAACTACTGCCTCCGAAAATTATCTCTCCTCACTTCTACTGTGGTTGCTGTTCAAGCCAGGTGTTAAAACGCTCAACCATGCAATCGGCTATTCTGACGATGTCGCCTTGCGCCAGCACCGTACACTCATCAAATTTCTGAGCGGAAATAGCAACGGTGAAACGATTCGCTAGCTGGTAATTACATGCATGAATGCTTACGTATTCCCCGCCCTGCCAAACTCGCCCACAGTGATCATTAATCAGCGCGCCCGCCATAGATAGAGCATAGTCCTCGCCCTGCCATTCCTGCGTCTCACTGGCGTTGGCCACCGCAGCAACTACTAGACTAAAAACCAGACACGTAAATACTTTGCTCATTCGATATCTCCAAATTTCTCGGGGCGGTACTCGCGGAATCAGCTGCGGGGCGACTTAGCCATCACTACTAAAAACAAGCGGTAGATTATCCTTAGGCCTTGTAAAGGGTACATATTTAATTTTCCCGTTACGCTGCGTCTCGTCAACGAAGTTAACTCGGTGCTTTTTTAGAACTTGAAACAGCACACACTTAAACAACATATCGGCAAAATGCAGACCAATGCATTTGTGGGCTCCACCACCAAAAGGCGCCCATAAATACGCATGCTGTTTATGTTCCTGGCGCGCGTCGGAAAATCTTAGTGGATCAAATGCAAAGGGATCGCGCCAATATTCCTCCATATACTGAGTTGCCACAATTGATGTCTGCACCAGAGTATGGGCAGGCACTTCGTAGCCGCCAATTTCGCAGGGTTGAATGGTGCGACGCACAACTCCCGGGACAGGCGGGTACAGGCGCAACACTTCCTTGAAAGTATAATCGAGCAGCGGCATATCCGCACCAAGTTGCTCGTAGTTCAATGCACCGGTAGTGCTAGCATTCACCGTTTCCCTTAGCTGTCCTTGCCAGTCCTGATTGCTAGCCAACAGATGCATAACCATCGTTAGGGCGCTGGTGGTCGTATCGTGAGCCGCAAAGAGCAGGAACAACATATGGTCGGTAATTTCCTGGTCGCTGTAATAGTATCCCTGCTGATTTTTTTCGCGACAGAAATAGCTGAACATATCGGCACCATCACCAGCGCGTTTCTGCTCAATCGACTGGCGAATAAACTGCTCTAATACGCGCCGCCCCTTTAGACCTTTGTGATAGGGTAATCCCGGCCAGTCCTTCTTAATCACACTCGTCGCACCATTGGCATAGTCGACAAATGCCTTATTGATACGCGCCCCTTCTTCGTTCAACTGCGCGCCCAAAAAAACCTTGGCAGAAATATCCAGCAACAAGGCTTTGATGGCAGGATAGAACAACAACGGCTGTTGCACAGACCAATCGGCTAGCTGGTCAGAGATAATCTCATTTATACTGCTGACGTAGCCGCGCAGTGACTCCGTCTTAAAAGCGGTTTGCATAAGACGGCGCTGGAGACGGTGATCATCGAAATCCTGCACGATTAGACTGCCCTCGAAGAACTCTCCAACCATATCCTCCCATCCCGTACGCGATGAAAACACTTTGTCAGAATCAAGGCTGATTTGCTTTATAAACTCCGGCCCAACCGTTCCGACTATATGTTGAAACCCTAGGGACTGGCGGAATACGGGCCCGTATTTCAGATAGCTTGTGAGTGTGGCTTCCAGGGGGCTATCAATGAATTGAATCGTTTGACCAATCAACGGATAACCGTAGCTACCCGGGATGTGTGCCAAATTTCGGTTCGTTTTCCCGTGTATGTAAGATTCGTAACTTGGTGCTTCCATACCAATCCCCTCTCCTGCTCACATCGCAGGCTACATCATCGGTTTTCTATGCAGACTAATCTATAACAAATACCAGCATCAGCGTGAATCGGGAGACACCTCGTTTGGTCAATTCCCCAGCCCCTCCCGAAAAAAAGTTGCAATCAATAGTAAATATCAGTTTAATTGACCGAACGACCAGTTAATAAATAGATAGCATATGAATGATGAAGCGACAAATTACCGGCAGAGAGACCGCGAGAGGACTTCCGGGACAATCCTAAAAATAGCGACAGAGCTATTTTTCGAACGCGGCTATGCAGCAGTGCCGATCAGCCTTATTGCGAAGCAAGCGAGCGTCACTAAGAGCCTGATTTATCACTATTTTGGTGACAAACAAGGGTTGTGGCTTGCGGTTAAGGATGCCGCCGTTGCCACTTATGCGGAACAACAAAGGGCGGTGTTCTCTTCGACTGAGACGGGTCACTCCGAAGTAGCAGTGGCTGATTCAGCAGCTGCTTACTTTTCGTTTATTCAGAAGCATCCAGAAATTGCACGAATGTTCGCACTCGAATGTTTCGAGGGTGAGTTTGAACCAGGCGCAACTGAGAGGGAGCTTCAAACGAACGGCATCGCATTCATTGAAGGCTTACAGAGCAAGGGTGTTCTCAGAAAAGACATTCAGGCAGACATGATGCTGGCGGTGTTTAGCTCATTGATAGAACACTGGTTTATCAGTCGAGAACGAGTTGCCAGGCTAAACAGTAAAAGCCCGGGGCCATCTCTGGACGCTCGTTACTTCGACGCCGTAATGAAAATTTTAGCTGGCGTCCTGCCGCCATCATAACGACAAGAACACTTCATCGGTTGGCAAGCGCGAGCTGAATAAATAACTAAAGAGGAATAATTATGTCTACGGTAATGATTACAGGGGCAAGTAGTGGACTGGGCGCTGCAATTGCTCACCAATTCGCAGATCGGGGTGATAACTTAGTTTTGATTGCCCGTCGCGAACCGTTGTTAGAAGCATTAAAGGCTGAGTTTCTAGCGAAAGGCGCTCCCAGTGTCGAGTATCGAGTTGTAGATTTAGCAGATGAGAATCAGGTCCAGCAACTGGCCGACGATCTACCTAACATCGGTGCTGATGTTCTGATCAATAATGCCGCCTTTGGTCAATGGGACTACAGCTGGGACACAACCCCCGAAAAGATGCGCGCCATGGTCGCGGTAAATGTGAGTGCAGTAGCAGTACTTTCAGTTGCGTTCAGCCACCTTAAGCACGAACAACCGGCTAGGCTCATAAATGTTGCTTCTGGGGCAGGTTACGCGCTATTCGAAAGTTCAATCCCCTACTCAGCTAGCAAGTTCTTTGTTACTGCGTTAACTGAAGGAATGGCATTAGAGCTAAGTAGTCGAAAACTACCGATGCGGGCGCAATTGCTTGCTCCAGGCCCTATTGCGACTGAATTCATGATGAACGCAATGCAGGGCTCCAAAATGCCTGCGATGAATGCTGATGGAATTCAGTTTCACACTGCTGAACAAGTCGCTGAATTTGCCATGCAGCTTTATGACAGCGATTCTATAGTAGGCGGCGTTCAGGCTGATATGAGTTTTGTACTCTCCAATGGGCTTCACCCCGTCGGTCAATTGTTCGACGCATCATAGTGCTAATCAGGTCAGAGTAAATATGCAGTACCGACTACTTACTCTGACCTCTTTTAATAGTCAGCTTTGCTGGTGTACTAAACGGACTTTGTCTAGGTCATAGCCCTATTCACCTATAATTCTCAGCATCGGCGTCGGCGATGACAGCCTCCCTAGCCATAAGCCAAACATAGTCCCTTTTGCTCTTTTGTGTACTCTATTCGGGTTCTGCGTTTCATAATCAACACTCCATCTTATTACTATAAGATTAAAGTGTTGCGTCGACCAGTTGAGCTCGCAGCCGAAAGCGGACGCTTTAAAACGAGGCCTGCCCTCGTTATTACACATTCCAGCTTCACTTTATAAGTGATAATTTTTAGTGCTGCCAGAGGATTTCTGATGAATTTTCCCTTGAATCGAACAACTATATTCTTTGGTTTTTCCTGCCTGAGCTATCTAATATTAGCACCATCTACACCAATAGAGCTTTCCGCTTTACTAAAAATTGTGCCAATTCTTTTCTTGAGTTTTCTCGCCGCTAAAACTGGCATAAACTCTCTAAGTGTTCATTTATTATTGGCACTTCTATTTAGTATGGGCGGTGATGTATTACTCGAAATAGGCCTATTTGTGCCGGGACTTTCCTCTTTCTTGCTTGCCCAATCTCTATACGGCAGCCTGTTTATTAGATATCACAGTAGCTGGTCGGCAAACTACCAAATAGGCCTTTTGCTTGCAGGCGCCAGCTTGGTGATGGCATATGTCATGTGGAATTATGCTGGAGAGATGCGACTCCCTGTTATCGCCTATCTTTTAGTAATCACGTTTATGGGGCTAAGCGCCAACACATCTAACATCAAAGGCGTCACGCTCGGTGCTGCAGTTTTTATTTTTTCAGATTCCATCATAGCCATAGATCGATTCGTGATGGAGGTTCCTGCTGCGGACTGGCTAATTATGATAAGTTATTATGTCGCCCAATTTGTATTGGTTAGCTGTGTGATACAAAAAATACGAGACGAAGCACGGTAGACAAAGGAAGACAAAGGAAGACATAGGGATCAGGCCACGTTTTCTAACTCCCGCTTTCGGCCAATAGCGGACATGTTTGCTCTTATTATTCAGGGCGTTATGTGTCTAAGAAAATAGCGTGAAACTTGTTAGTTGAAGCAGAATCAGTGAGATTGTATCTAGTATTACTGTAATCGGTACCCTCCTCTTCTTAGTATTTGAGGTGAGAGAGAATACCGCGGCAGTTCGTGCAGAGTCGTATGGGGAGAGCATAGCGAGATTGAACGATTCGAGGCTTTCGCTCGCTTCCACAAGGAGCTTTCCAGAATGTTTTCGGAATTCCGAAACACTGGGATCGCAGATCTTGAACAAACAGAACGCCAGCAATTCAGCTTAATCTATGATTCTCTATGGAGCATTTACGAATCAGCGTATTTTGCAAGAGGATACGGTACGCTTGGTGAGTCTGAGTGGACTCGATTCAGAACTATGATGTGCCGTCAATATGAAGACTCCCGCGCGCAAAATTACTGGCGAAATCTGGATATGCTGTTAAGCGAAGAATTCAAAGCCTATGTTGTATCTAATTGCGCGAATTGAGGTAACGGTACATAACAATAAAATCAACAAGGACGAACTAATATCCGCTCCTGGCCTGTAGCAGACCTTACCGCCCGTATCTGTCCATTAGTCATCTGTATATAAACGGGGAATAAATCGACTATCAACGGCCCACAATATCCAGAAAGGCAAACACCTCTTCATACCTGCGGCTTCTAGCGAAATCTCTCGCCGCCATCCCTGCAGAATTTTGAATATTAGAATCTACTCCAGCCGCCACGGCTATCTCAGCCGCTTCAAGTATTCGCGCCTCGCGATCATTGCCTTCTATTCCGGCGCGTCGCTCTGTGCTGCCCCAGCTCATCCTCAGACGTCTATACCCCATGCCAACTGCCGCCATGAGAACAGTAATTTCACCCTCCTCGGCAATCACCGGTTCCAATCCACTTAGGGTTGGATAGGTCACGTTATTTACGAACATCGGATCCGCTCCGCGTTCTAGCAGCAGCGTCATTATTTTGGGTTCAGTAAACCGCGCTGCTAGCCACAACGGTGTCGCGCCGATCAGTGAGTCGTGAAAGCTGTAATCGGCTGACTGTCGCCTTGCAGGCGTTGGCTTTTCCAAGATGGCTTCTATGTCCGCGCCGTGATCAAGCAATACCTCGATAGCCCCGAGGCTGCCCCGCAAGATTGCCGCGTGCAATGCGGTATGTCCGCTTGCAGACGACTCAACATCGGCGCCGCTGGTCAGCAGAAAGTCTAGCAGTTCAATATTGCCGCCATGCACGGCCATGATTGCCGGGCTGGTACCGAATGCCGAGAGACCATTCACATCACTGCCGGCTGCTACTAATAAGCGCGCCGACTCTAGGCTTCCAGCTCTGGCTGCAAAGATGAGCGCTGTATTACCGCCCTGCTCAACCCAGACCTTATTGAGAGGATGGCTATCCTGCTCCTTCTCACTTTTTACAAACTGACTGCGAACCAGAGTTCGAGCATCTACCTTGGCACCGTAATTAAGAAGTGCCGCAACCACTTCTGCATGGCCCTGCCCTGCGGCCCACATCAAGGCCGTCTGATTTCGTGTTACCGCTCCCTGAGGACTTGCTCCCGCTGCCAACAAAGAACGCACCAGCGCGGCGTTGCCAGAATGGGCTGCCGTCATAACAAGCGTTTCGCCGGAGAGAAGATTTAGATTCGGGTTTGCTCCACGGGCCAGCAGGGCATCCACCATTAATGAACTACCGTTATCTGCGGCCAGCCACAACGGCGTAACACCTAGGTCGGTAGCAGAATCAACGTCGCCTCCCTGCTCAATCAATTCCACGGCTGCTTCAACATTGTCATGATAGCTCGCCCAGTGCAGCGCGGAGGTGCCGTCACCATAGACATCTTGTACGTTGCTCTGCGCCGAGAGGAGAGATGAGAGCCTGGCCCAGTCAGCGTCCTTGGCAGCTTGCACAACGGGCGGCATACCCTGCCCTAGAGCTGGCAGTGCGAAGCATAAAATTCCAAGAACTAATAGTTTCTGACAAGTTTTCATTGTGTGATTCATGGTCTGAAAGGCAGCCACTTAAGAAGTAAGTGGTAGGGAACCAGTACTACCTCCAATTTGATCAATAGGTAGATTGAACTTGTCCATGATGGAAACCAAGAGATTCGCCATTGTCGGCTCATCTTGATAGCTACGATGCTGCCCGCCTTGCATCCAACCGGCACCACCACCCAACAGCATCAACGGTAAATTAATGCCTGAGTGAATTGTGCTATTCGAGAGACCCGCACCATACAGAATAGTCATATTGTCTAAGAGGTTTCCCTCGCCATCGGGGACCGCTGCCAGCTTCTGCAGGTAATTAGAAAAAAGCTGCGTGTGATAGGTATTAATCTGCGACATCTTCTCTACCAACTGCGCATTGTTGTTGTGGTGAGAAAGCGGATGGTGAGCATCAGGAACGCCAATCTGCGGGTAGGGCCGCGCACTCTGTTCCTTACTCATCATGAAGGTAATGACTCGCGTCAGATCGGTCTGCAATGCCAACACCTGCAAGTCCTGCATGATCTCCATATGCTCTTCATAGTCTACTGGCACACCAGCAGGCTGAGCTAATTCTGGCAGGGACATGTCTATCTGTTCTTCGGCTTTCTGAATTCTTCTCTCGACACTGCGAATTGATTCGGTATAACTTTCCATTAGATAACGGTCTTCACCGCCAAGACTGTTCTCCAATTTGGAGAGCCTCTCGAGAACCGCATCGAGAATACTGCTCTGTTGTCTCAAGCGCGCCTCGCGCACACCCTTCTCTGTACTGCCGCTATCGCCAAACATTCGCTCGAACACTGAGCGGGGATTATGTTCCATTGGCAAGGGCTCAGTTGCACCCCGCCAGGAAAGTGTATGGGTGTACACACAGCTAAGATTTACCGTGCAGGCTCCAGCAAGTGCCGGCGCATCCATGGACAATTCCAGCGAAGAGAGTTGCGTCTGCCTGCCTAGCTCTCTAGCGAGCAACTGATCGACAGATACTCCCGCTAGAATTTCTACTTCATTGCGCCCACCCCGAGTAACACCTGTTAGGAAGGAGCCTCCGGCGCCGGCATGAGCGATATTCCAGTTCGCCTTCAAACCGGATAGCACCATCATCTTGTCTTTGAAAGGAGCCAAGGGCTGCAGAATTGGAGTGAGGTCAAAGTCGCTTCCAGTTCTAGTCGGCGTCCAATAATCCATGGCCATACCGTTGGGAACATAAACAGTTTGGAATCGGTGTATTGGTACTGGCGACCCCTGAGCGAATGCGGGCGTCATCGCATCCAGCATCGGCAAGGCTAATGCTGCACCGGTGCCACGCAGCAATGCACGACGAGAAATGGATTTACCTGTCACTCTCTTAGTTAACTTGGCAACAGGCAAGGCAGAGTTCGCTGTTTGAGTTTTCTTAATCATCGATTTGTACTCATCAGAAACGGTGGGCTCATCACGATCCCGGTTATCAGGGAAGACCAACTATAGTTTTGATCGGCTGCATCACTCACAATCTTGCGTATTACCGGCTGGTCGTAATATTCAACTCTGCGACCTAGCGCATAGGTCATCAGCTTTTCTGTCAATGTGTGGGAAAATTGTTCGGGTCTATCCATCATCCAATCGCGCAGGTCTGCGAAACCGGAAAACTCAACGCCACCGGGATAGCTCCCATCGGGATCTACAGGATTACCGACTTCATCGTGTTCGCGCCAGCCGCCAATCACATCGAAGTTTTCCAAGGCGAAACCAAGCGGATCGATAACAACATGGCAGGACGCACACACTGGGTCTGCTCTATGACGCGCCAACCTCTCACGAATAGAGGTAGGCACTTCACCCGCCTCTGCATCAGGAAGAATCGGCACGTTTGCCGGTGGAGGTGGAGGCGGTGTGCCTAACATGTTATCCAACAGCCACTTGCCGCGAAGTACCGGCGACGTGCGCCCCGGATAAGAAGTCACTGTCAGCAATGCTCCCATGGACAACAGGCCACCACGCTGATTCCTATTCGGCAGCTCGGTCTTTCTAAAACGGCTTCCATAAATGCCTTCAATACCGTAATGATTAGCGAGACGTTCGTTGAGGTAGCTGTGGTTTGCACCGAGCAGCTCCATCACGCTGCTATCGGATTCAACAGTGTCCGCTATAAACAATTGAGTTTCTTGGCGAAAGCCTTCTATAAGACTCAGATCATAATTTGGAAATACCACGGTATTGATCTGCACCTCATCAAGTCGCCTGAGGTTCAACCACTGGGCAGCGAAGTCTTCAACCAGCGTGGTGACGCCGCGCGTGTCAGCCAGCATTCGGCGAACCTGTTGTTCCAATACTTCGGGGTTGCTCAGCTGGCCTTGCTCTGCAAGATCTAGCAGCTGCTCATCAGGCGCCGCACTCCACAAGAAGAAGGCCAAACGTGATGCCAACTCCAAATCACTGATAGCGAAAGTTTCGCCTAACGACGCATCCGCTGAGTCACTGTAACTTCTGATCAGAAAATCTGGATCGCTGAGCATGAACTCCAAAGCGAACTGAATCCCGCTATTAAAAGTTCCGCCGGTCTCCCTGCCCTCCGCATAAAAGCCTAGCAGCAGGTCAAGATCCTGCTCACTTGTGGGCCGTCGATAGGCACTCTTCGCCATCGATGTAAGAATTTCTGTCGCGCAGCTTTTTTCTTCGGCGCCACGATCTGGGTGGCAGGAGAATATTTTTCGCTGGCTGGGTGACGCATCGCTATTGGATTGCAAAGAGACGGCCTGTGAAGATTGAAAAGGACCACTAACCTCTAACGCATAAATCTTCTGATAAGCGAGGTAGGCTTCATCATTGGCATTCAGACGACCACCCTGGACTGGCTGGGGAATGGATTCTGGTTCGATCAACTGCCTGATGTAGGACACGCTTATCTGTGCGGGGCCTGCTTCTACCGGAAGGCGGACTTCTAGCCCCTCTCCCGCTTCGGTGAGCATGTACTGCTCCCAATCTATGGTGCCTGGTTCGCCAGTGCCGCTAAAACTTAATGGTGCAGGTGTTCCTGGGGCTTCGCCGCCGACAGTAAAACGCTCCAAAAGCCGACCATTAAGACGAATCTCCAACTGCTGCGGCCAACCTAATCCCTTGATGTAATCCTGATAGTTTCTCTCTAACTGAACGCGGAATTGGTACTCGCCACTAACGGGGAAATTATGATTAACCGACACTCCCCCTCGAGAGCCGAAAGGCATGTCGTCGTTCTCGCGCTGATTCTGCTTCAGAAACAGCGGCACTTCGTAGGTGGTAATAGTCGGCCCAAGCGGAGGCAAGCCAGTAGCCAGCCGCGTTACCTGCCGCGCGACCGACATATAACGCTCCATATGTGCGGTGGAAAAAGGCAAGGAGGCTGCCATATTGTCGAAGCTACCATCTGCCGTTGGATCGCCAGGCAGGGAATTCATCACATCGACATCCAGGCCTAGTAACGCGTTGATCGTATTGTTGTACTCGTAACGATTCATACGATGCAAAGGAGTTATTCGCCCCGGGTTCGGATTAGCCGCCCATGCACTATCCAACTCCCCTTCCAACCAATCGGTCATGATCTGGTAGGTCTCAAATTCTGGTCTAGGCATGCCAGCTGGGGGCATCATATGCGCCCTGAGTTTCTTGACGACTCGCTCGAGGGAATCGGCATGAAGAGCTGGGTTGGCGAAGTCTACGCTCTGTAATGAGAAGTCCGCGGTGGCTAGGGTGTCGTTGTGGCATGCGAGGCAGTAGGAATTTACTAGCTGCTGCATGTCGTTGGCGGCGAAGCTCGGCTGGGGCTCGGTGGCGCCTTGTGCAGGCAGGAATCCGCTTGATAGCAGCAATATGGAGACTACGCCTAGCAGCAAGATTAGGCCTGAAATGGTGGCTCTGAAACGGCTGGTCATAGGGCTGCAGGCCTTATAGGGGCTGGAGTGGAATAGCCAGTTGATGGTGCTTGTGTAGCCTTATCGGAATGCATAGGTCTTATTGGACTCTAATTATTATGCTAATCCCTCAAGAAGCTACACCAGGTGAGGGTTTTCTGCAATTTTCGGGGTCTTTTGGAGGGCTAATATACCGCATCATTTAGAGCATTTGCCGAGATCCAAGAGAGTTGGGGAACTTTGCTCGGTAAAGTTACCATTAGCCAACCAAACTACTCTGGCCCCTTTAATTATAACGTGTAACTTTTTCAATACCTTCAGGGTATATTCCTCCAAGAAAGTACGGGAAGGCAGGTACTGTGTTGCCCTGCCGAATAACAGAGAACGTTTCGCGAGAGATTGAGCAAAACAACATGAATGGAAATTGGCGACTACCATTAGCACTAATAGCGACCCTCATGATTCTATCCTCGCTAGCCCTTGCCAATGAGCATCTAAGCCACAAGGTTGAGATTCTTTCGCCGCTAGCTAGCGAGCGAGCAGTATTTTGAAAACGACGAGTTACAATTTCAAATCGAAACAAACGCTGAGAGTCCTACCGACAACGATATTCGCACACAGATTCAGTGGCGTATCAGCAACAGGATTACCGGAATAACACTTACCCTTTCCGGCAGCGAGCTTTCCAGATCGTTTGAAGAAGGCATTTACGATATTGAAGTTATCTTCGTTGATACGAGCGGCGGCCACAACATACTTGCTCAGTCCGCGTTCGGCGTATTGAACAAACCTCCACTATCATTATTGGTCAGCAAGGTGAAAAGTGGAGGTCTATGGCTCTTCTCAAGCTATGAGGCCCATCTGGTTTGGACGGGAGCAGGTAGTGAAGTAGACATCTATCACCAAGAAGCCTGCGGTGACGGATTTACGCGCAGACAAAATTGCGAACCGGGGTTCCAAAAAATATACACCGGAGAAAACACCGGCAGCTTCACCGCTCCCTACCACAAGGACGATTATTTCCAAGTCTGTAATCTCAGCGCCAGCAGCCCTTCCAGAGAGTTAGGGCTGCTGAAGACAGTCAAAGCCAACGATAGCTGCTCTTCACCCGTCATCGTCCCGCGACAATAAATCCCTTTGGAGTCAGACTTTACCGCTGATAGGTAATACTACATAGATTGGCGATAGAGAGATCGATCACAAATTGCTGCCAGCGGCACCTAAAAATCAATTCAAGAAGCATCCGGAATTTCACGACGACCCTATTATTAGGACGTTAAACCTTACAAACTATAGTTACGAGGAGAACTAAATGCTACCAAAATTAGAGGGGTTCGATCACATACATGTGTATGTGCCAAATAGGGAGAGAGCAGCCGCATGGTACGAAGAGATGCTGGACTTTACGATAAACAAAGATCTCGAAATTTGGGCCAAAAACAAGCATGGGCCACTTACAATCGAAGCCCCTACTGGGAGAATTCACTTGGCGCTTTTCGCTGTTGATAATCATATTCCTTCCACGGCAATTGCATTCAAGTCTAGTGGTCAGGAATTCCTAGCGTGGAAATCCTATTTAGAAAAACAGAATATGTTATTAAGGTGTACCAATCACAAAGCGGCCTGGTCGCTTTATTTCAATGATCTCGATAAAAACATGCACGAAATTACCACCTATCAACACGACTATGTGTCAGAGCACCTGATTGCTGGCCTGACCTAACAACTTAGAGGAAATCACCGTTAGGTAGTTAGGAGCCCTCCTTTAGCCCGATTTTACTGGCCTTTACGGGTAAAATAGCTTAAATTAATCAGATGAAGCAGAATTCAAAAGCTACAATTCAGTTAATTGATCTATTCCCACCCAATGTAGATACCGCCTTTGGCAGTGACCGAGGCCGGGAGATATACCAACAACTCGCAGTACTAGTTGATGGCATCCAAGGAGAGGGAGCAATCGGCATTTCATTGGTTGGAATCACCAAAACTGACGCGTCGTTTCCCAGAGAAAGCGTGGCAGCACTGGCTAAATCCAGGCGCGGAGAGCAGGGTTTTTACCTGTTGGATTTCGATAACCAGGATCTAATGGATAACTGGGATTATGCCGCCAAAGCTAGGGAGCAACACCTCATCGTGCTGCAGGGCAACCGTTTTAGAATACTTGGCCCGAAGCTAAATCAAAGCAATATTGATCTCATCAGCTATATCTACACCGAGAGTCCAGTAACCACCTCCAAGGTAGCAGAGAAATTCGCCATTAGCGCACAGAGTGCCAGCGGAAGACTTAAAAAGCTATATAATCAAGGACTTATACTAGGCTCTAAAGAGCTCGCAACGTCCGGCGGAGTCGAATATCACTTCACCGCGATCAAACAACCTGATAAATCTGATTAATAGAAGCAGGTGTATAGAGAAAATGTAGGCACTACAAAGCACTATAGGAGACACCCATAAGCTAACTACTTAGCGGGATTAACCGTTATATTGCTAAGTTATGAGCGCCCCCTCCCCTGCAGGGGGACATACGGGAATACTGAATACCTAGGACTTGGCTGTAAACCAGGTAAGCTAACAAGTAATTCAACAGGAACGCCGCGTTATGCAACTAGCAATAATCAACTTATGAATGCTGAAGAGTCGATGACCAAATCGATTGGTATGACAGAAGAGTCAATCTGCCCAACGTTGGTTTAAGCGATTACGAGGAGCAGAGATCATTGCAGCTACGGCTATTCCGCTAGTAGCAGGTTTTGGTTTTGGTTCTGACCCGTTCCCAGTTACTCTGCTAGTTGGAATCCTGGGCGCTTCAATTGCGGTGATTTCGGCAACTATTGGCTTAAATCAGTATCAAGAAAACTGACCTGAATATCGGACAACCTGTGAGTCGTTAAGGCATGAGAAGTATCTGTATTTAACTACTGCGGAGCCGTATCACGAAGAAGAACCGTTTCGGCTATTCGTTCAACGAATCGAAAGCCTAATCTCCAAAGAAAACAGCGCTTGGTCTCAGTACACCCAAGCCAACCTCGAAAACAGTAAACCAAGCAATGGGCAAGAATAGCGGGGTAGTTAACGACCTACTATCCCGCACGCTCCAAATAAAATCCTATTAATCAGCAGCTTATACTAGACCCTAAAGAGCTAACAGCATTCTGTGGGGTCGAATATCGCTCCATCTCGGCCAAAGAATCTGATGAATCTGCTTAATATAATCAAATTAAGGAGCCACTAAACACTCGACTCTCGGCACGTTAAGCACCCTCACTACCCTCGCCAAACACGCGCATGAGGGAGTACATCATCACAAATAGCATCACCAACGCGATAGGCAACACTAGCGGCGTCTCATACGCGCCAGCCAACCCATAAGCAATTAATGCCACCAAGCCTGTTACTCCAGCGTAAGCAGCTTGCGTGGACACATGGTCCAGGTGAGGACACTGCGCGCCCACGGAAGCAAGCACCGTGGTATCTGAGATCGGTGACACATGATCCCCAAACAGCCCGCCACTGAGCACTGCCGCAATAGTCAGGTACATTGATGCCCCAAGATCAAACCCAACGGGTATGGCAATGGACATCAAAATCGCAAATGTTCCATAAGAAGAGCCAGTTGAAAGCGAGATTATCGCGCCGAGGATAAACACAATCATGGGGAAGTACATTGGCGGCAACGAATCGCCAATTAACGAAGCTATATAGTCAGCCGTATGAACATCGGCATTCACAGAGCCCAATGCCCATGCAAGCACCAGCACGATGGAAATATAGACCATGGACTCCGCGCCTTTTATAAACACACCTAACGATTGTGTATAAGACATAGAGCGGTAACGGCGCATCATCTCCGCGCAAGTCAACGATGCACTAAGATAGGCGATTATCATTGTTGATCTGATGTGAACTGTAGAAATCCCATCGTGTGTGGCGTGCCAGGTTATAAGCCCGCCAATTAGAAGAATCATTACACCCAGGGGGTAGAGAAATATGCCAATTCGATCGTCAGCGTTCTCGGTTTCATCCTCTATCGGCTTTTCCTCTATGGGCTTTTCCTCTATGGGCTTCTCCACTGCGGGGTTTTCCTGAGGCATCTCCTTAATAGGCGCTGCATTGTCTGCGGCGATTTTTGCAAGATAACGCGCCTGTGCCGCCCTCATAGGGCCGTAGTCTTTTCTCATAAATATAATAATAGGCACGGTAGCAAGCGCTAAAAACGCATAGAACTGATAAGGGATGACCTTGATGAGTACAGTAAAAGAGTTTTCGGTTAGTCCAATTTCGGCATAAGACTTCTCGATAAGAGACATGATGTAAGCACCCCAACTTATAAAGGGGATGAGTATGCTAATCGGTGAAGAGGTTGTATCCAGGATATAAGCGAGCTTCTCACGGCAGATTTTGAACTCGTCAAATACTGATCGATATAACGGCCCAATGATTAAACTATTGCCGGAGTCAGTGAAAAATATTCCAAGCCCAGACAACCACACAATCACTTGAGCCTTGGAACGACTGGTGACAATAGAGGACGCCCTGCGCGCAAACGCCCCTGCCCCACCAGATACTTCTAACAGCTTAACGAAGCCGCCAATAATGAAGATAACCAGAACAACTTGAATTTGAGTACCATTAACCACCTCTTTCAATACCTGGTTTTCGATGGCTATCTGCATGGCGTGCAGTGGATTGAAGCTGGCCAAGATAAGGGAACCGCTGATTATTCCGCTCACCAGTGCCAACAATACATTCTTACTGTAAAACGCGACGGCTATAGTTAGTAGCGCAGGAACAAGTGATAAAATGCCGTAGTCATCCATTTATTAGCTCTTATTATTGGTTTGATCGCTGGATTGATAACTGAGTGTTGAGACGTCTGTAGACGCTTTTGGAATTTATATGCTGCGGAACACCATATTACATTAATAGCGCATTAGAAACGGTTAGGCCTAAAAGGCGTCAACTCTGTTATAGGGTCTCTACCTGCAATCAGGTCTGCAACAAGCTTTCCAGTAACCGCGCCCATGGTCATACCTAGATGTTGATGCCCAAACGCATACAGCACGTTTTTGCAATTAGTCGAAAAACCCAATACCGGGAGCGAGTCTGGCAAGGATGGACGAAAGCCCATCCAGGCCGATTGCTCATCGGTATCAAGCGTTGGCAGCATTCGTTTCGCTAACGGCAACAGGCTGCGTACGCGCGAGTAGTCTGGCGCTGCCTCAAGGCCTCCGAATTCAATCTGGCTGATCAACCTTATACCCGTGTCCATCGGTGACAGAACAAAGGATGACTCACCGTTCACCACCGGTGAGCTGAGCAAGTCGCGCGTCGACTCGGGCAGCATGAGGTGATAACCCCTTTCCGTATCAAGCGGCACATTGTCACCTAGCTGCTGGGCGAGTGAGCGTGACCATGCACCTGCTGCAACGATAACTTTGTCTGCTGTTATTGTGCCTTTCGAACCAGACAAACTAACTTCATTATCTTCATGCTGGATACGGTCCACGTCGAATTGCTTGAACTGCCCTCCACGGGAAACCATTAAGCCCACCATACCGTTCACCAGCTTGTGCGGGTTCACAATTCGTAAACAGTCTTTCTGGTAAAAGCCAAAGTTGAAGATCGGCGCTAAGTTCGGTTCAAGATCGCTAATTTCGCTGCGGCCCAATATTTCATAGTTTGTTCCTTTCTCATCCATGAGCTTTCTGTCTTTACTAGTCGCGGCGAAGCTTGCCTCTTTCTCGTAAACCTTGAGCCATCCGGCCTCTTCAACGAATGCAGCAATATCTGTGGCATCTACCAACTGACGCCAAGATTCAACAGCATGTTCTGTCAAGGTGCGCAGGTGAGTTGCATTGTTACTCGCAGCTACGGAGCGACTCTGCCATATGAAACGTAGTAACCAGGGAAGGATTTTATGGAAGTACGCGGGGCGTATCGATAGCGGGGATAGCGGCTGAACAGCCATTCGCATAACATCATAAAGAATGCCGGGCATTGCGGTCGGCACACAGGAGCCGTTGACTATGGCGCCGGCATTGCCGAATGATGCGCCGGCGCAGGGTGCTTCACGATCTAGCAGGATGACATCATGACCGTCAGCCTGCAAAGACAAGGCGGATGCCGCGCCGATCACCCCTGCCCCTATTACGATTATCTTGCTGTTCATAGGGCCAACCCATAAAATTTGTAAAACAAATAGGGCAACTAAAACGGACAGGTTTATTTATTGCAGAAGAAATCTTACAGGATAAACCAGCCCCCTTCTCTCCTATAAAATTTACATTCTGAACACGCCAAAACGCGTTTCTTCAATAGGTGCATTTTCAGATATTTCCAGACAACGGGCCAGTACCTGCCGCGTTTGTGCAGGCTCGATGATACCGTCGTCCCAAAGTCGTGCGGAAGCGTAGTAGGCATGACCCTGCCGGTTGTATGTCTCCAGTATTGGCTTTTTGAATTCATCTTCCTCTTCAGCGGACCACTCTTCGTTTTTCTTTTCCATCTGCGTTCGCTTCAGGGTAGCCATTACACCAGCAGCTTGCTCAGCACCCATAACTGAAATGCGCGCATTCGGCCACATAAAGACGAAGCGCGGATCATACGCCCGACCACACATGCCATAGTTACCGGCACCGAAAGAGCCGCCGATGATGACTGTAAACTTCGGTACTTTTGCACAAGCCACGGCCATGACCATTTTTGCCCCGTTGCGCGCGATCCCGCCTGCTTCAAAGGCTTTGCCCACCATAAATCCAACAATGTTTTGCAGAAACACCAGAGGGATTTTTCGTTGGCTGCACAACTCAATAAAATGCGCTCCTTTCATAGCGGACTCACTGAACAGAATGCCGTTGTTAGCCACTATGCCAACGCGATGTCCGCACACCTTTGCGAATCCGCACACCAGTGTCTTTCCATACAAGGCTTTGAACTCATCGAATTCTGAGCCATCTACGATTCGGGCAATGACTTCGCGCACATCGTAGCTCTGATTTGTCTGAGCTGGAACAATGCCTGTTAGTTCTTCGCTTGGATAGACGGGCTCCTGAATATCTTGCACCGCATCGGCTGTCGCGTCCTTGGTCGAGAAATTAGCGACAATGTTCCTAGCCATACGCAACGCATGAAGGTCATCCTCGGCGTAGTAATCTGCTACACCGGATTTACGACAGTGAACATCGGCGCCACCCAATTCTTCAGCTGTCACCCTCTCCCCCGTTGCCGCTCTCACCAAAGGTGGCCCAGCGAGGAAGATGGTCGCAGTGTCTTTCACCATGATGCATTCATCGGACATCGCCGGCACATAAGCACCGCCAGCTGTACAGGAACCCATTACCACGGCGATCTGTGGAATGCCGACTGCTGACATATTCGCTTGGTTAAAAAATATACGGCCAAAGTGATCCCGATCTGCAAACACCTCATCCTGCCTAGGCAGGTTTGCGCCACCCGAGTCCACCAGATAGATGCAGGGCAACTGATTCTGAGCGGCCATTTCCTGCGCGCGCAGGTGCTTCTTCACTGTCAACGGATAGTAAGTGCCACCCTTCACCGTGGCGTCGTTGGCCACCACCACGCAATCGCGCCCCATTACGCGACCAATGCCAGTCAATATGCCAGCTGCCGTAACTTGCTCACCATAAACGTCAAAAGCAGCAAACTGTGAAAATTCGAGAAACTCCGTGTCAGGGTCTATCAAGTTTTCAATGCGCTCACGCGCTAAAAGTTTCCCCCGCGAGGCATGCCGTTGACGCTGATCTTCGGGTCCACCGAGAGATATCTCGGCGAGCTTTCCCCTAAAATCGTCAATCTGTTGCGACAGATTAGCGGCGTTTTCCTGAAACGTCTGAGTGCTGCTATCTATCTTCGACTTAAGAACGGGCATGCTATTTTTTATCCTCTAATTCGTATTTTTTCATTCACGCCTATGCCAGTCACGCAGACTCACGAAACAATTCACGGCCCACTAACATGCGCCTAATTTCTGAAGTACCTGCACCGATTTCATACAGTTTTGCATCACGCAGCAAGCGCCCGGCAGGGTAGTCGTTAGTGTAACCATTAGCGCCGAGACACTGAATCGTTTGCAACGCCATCTGCGTGGCTTTCTCGGAAGTAAACAGGATAAGGGCAGCGGCATCCTTGCGGGTGGATTCACCCCGATCACAGGCGGCAGCTACGGCGTACAGATAGGCCCGGGATGCACTGAGCCCGGCGTACATATCTGCCAACTTCGCCTGAATTAATTGAAACTCCCCAATCGGTTGACCGAATTGTTTACGGTCATGCACATAAGGTAGAACAACATCGAGGCAGGCCTGCATGATTCCCACAGGCCCCGCAGCTAATACGGTTCTTTCATAGTCCAGCCCAGACATGAGTACAGCTACACCCTTGCCCTCTTCACTCAGAATGTTTTCCGCGGGTACCTCGCAATTCTCAAAAATTAACTCGCAGGTGTTTGAACCACGCATCCCTAACTTATCGCTTTTTGGCGCTCGGCTAAAACCTGGGCTGTCTCTCTCAATGATAAACGCAGTTAACCCCTGCCTACTGGAATCGGTTCTTGCGTAGACAACATAGACATCTGCATCTGGACCATTAGTAATCCATAGCTTGCTGCCATTTAGAATATATCGCTGCACCGCACCACCCACAGGTTCGGCTTTTAGAGACATGCTGACTACGTCCGATCCTGAGCCGGGTTCTGACATAGCCAATGCTCCTACATGCTGCCCCGAACAGAGTTTAGGCAGAAACTTGAGTTTTTGTGCCTCGCTGCCATTGCGGTGAATTTGATTCACGCACAGATTCGAATGTGCCCCATAGGACAGACCAACAGCAGCACAGGCTCGAGAAATTTCTTCCATCGCAACACAATGCGCGAGGTAGCCCATATTCGACCCACCGTATTCTTCTTCAACAGTGACGCCTAGCAAGCCTAGGGCACCAAACTTCTCCCATAGATCAGCAGGGAAATTATTTTCTTTGTCGATGCTGGCCGCGCGTGGCGCCAATTCCTGCTGAGCGAAACGGGAAACGCTGTCACGCAATAATTCGATTTCTTCGGCTACATCGAAATTCAGACTTGAGTAATTTGTGTTCATAATGGGTTTTTACTTTTTAGTGTGGTTCTGCATCGCTACCAAGCAGTTATCCTTGGCCTGTTTTAGATCAGCAAGCATGCTGTTGATCTCTTTCCTCTTTTGCATAAGTTCTGTCTGCTTTTCTTCAATTCCCTCTAGCAGGTGTTGCAGCTGATTCATATTCCCCTTAGCTTGGTCGTACAAACCAATAATATTCCCGCTCTCTTCCAGCGAGAATCCCAGGCGCTTACCACGCAAGATCAACATCAGTTTTACTCGCTCTGCACTGCCGTACTCTCTTGTCATTCCTTTGCGCTTAGGACTCAGTAACCCTTTCTCCTCGTAGAACCTGATCGTCCGGGATGTCACCTCGAATTCTTCTGCGAGCTGTGAAATGGAGTAGGTCTTGGTCATCTAGGGTCTGTCCTTATGTGTAGATGGAAACTATAGGGAAAGTTGACGTTTACGTCAACGTAAGAAAGACGCGAATGAGCAGGATAAAGATCAAAGACTTAAAGTGGGTGCCCGTGTTTGGCTAAACAATAACTGAGGCTGAGTCAAACCTGCGAGACGAGGATTTTTTGTAGATCGTTTGACTGATTCGCTAATTCATTCTAAAAGTATCTAATTGGAGTCAGTTACAGACGGCTAAGCATTTGACTATCCCCGCTTCAGCAAATCAAAAAATCACTACTGACATAAACTGTCAGTAGGATGGCCTATAGTAACGACGGTGTAATCGAACCCAAAATTAATTAGGCTAGCGAAAAGAGAGTGAACCCTTATGAGCATTAAACACTATTTCAACCCCATGAGTAGAGGCGTTACAACAGACTGGATGCTGCGAGAGCTCGATGTACCTCATAAGAAAATAATGATCGATATTTCTGCTGGCGAGCAAAACACGCCCGAGTATAGGGCGATCAATCCCATGGGAAAACTACCGGCGCTGGTGGATGGGCAAACAATAGTGACTGAGACAGCCGCCATCTGTGCGTATTTAGCTGACAAGTTTGCAGACAAACGTTTTTCACCAGAAATTAATTCTCCTGAAAGGGCTGCGTACTATCGCTATCTATTCATACCGGGCAACACATTCGAGCCGGCATTTTCGCTAGCTGCTGCCGGTTTTGAACACCCTCAACCTGAGTCGGCCGGCTGGGGCGATATAGAGCGTGTGCTGGCAACCATTGAAACGATGTGCCCGAATGATGGCTGGGCACTAGGCGGAAAATTCTCTACAGCCGATGTGGTTTTTGGAGGCTTTCTAGACTTTTCAATGGTATTCAACTGGTTTAAGGCATCGCCTAAAGTTGCAAGTTATGTAGAGCGAATTCGGCTTCGTCCCGCTTATCAAGAGACCCATGCTGGGTTTATTAGTATGGGCTTTTCGGTGGGTGGTTAACAATATGACTTAACGTGTCAATCAGCAGGAAATGGGGTCATAGAAAAGTTACAGTACTGTTAATTTACTATAATCCCTTTTTTCCCAAGCCGCCTTCTGTTAACAAGAGCTATTTGACATGAAGCATGACTTATCAAGGATTCAATAAATTTTGTAGCTCACTTTCTGCTACCACCTACGTCATTCAATGGGGCGGCTCTCACGTATGGAAGGTTGGTGGCAAAGTTTTCGCGATTGGCGGCTGGGAGAAGGTGGAAAACCCAGCGATCACATTTAAAACATCTGAATTGAATTTCCATTTTTTGAACGATCAAGTCGGTTATAGGCCAGCGCCGTATCTCGCAGCCCGAGGCATGAAGTGGATCCAGCAGTATGATGTGCCTAGCACGGAAGATGAGGAACTCGCGTATTATCTACGAGAATCGCACCGTATTGTTTCCTTAGGCTTAACCAAGAAAAAGCAAAGAGAGCTTGGGCTTAATCAGGGGTAGCTAGCATCAAAAGGCGCCAGAGAACTTTGGTCGATAAAGTTAACATTAGAAATTGAAGTACATTGACATTTTTTATTTCTAAATTTTTTTATGATTTTTTCTCACGCGACAGTAAACAACTGGTTTAAACGGCGCACTACAACGCGGTTAACACCACATGTCATATGACATCCCAATGCGTTTACCTGCCGCGATTTAAAAGCCGGTAGAAGTATAGAGTTCTGTGAAGATTACGCTCGTCAACAAGACGAAAGGCCAGCACATGGTCTTTAATGCTAGATTGTCGTGTTGATGAATATATTTGGCCCATTTTCTTGTGTGGAGCAACGTATTTGCAACGACCATTAACAGTAGTGCATAGATAAGAACATAGAAAAACCCGAGGTAAGCGAACCCAGTTCCCGGGAGTGATTGCCGTAGTTGTAAATGCATTGCTACAAACAGGGCTAACACTGAAATACAGGTCCCGACAATACTCTCTCGGCTAAAGCCATGGTCTGTTTCATGTTCTTTACCATCACTGACAGAGAGTAGAGCACCATATAAGAGCAGAGAAACGAGAAAAATAGGCGTCAAATTACTGATAAGCGCAGATGCGAATTTCCGCTTGACGGCAATATTGTAATACAGCTCAGGATAGTCGTCTTGACCTCTGTAATTCGGGATACCAAAATTTATATCGTAACTTGATAACCTATAGTCGAAATAGATTTTTTTGCCGTTCCCAGTCATTCAGCACAATGTACGCTTGGATACCAAAAATATCGTAATTTCTTATCGGTTTATAAGCAGAGTAATCTGGTACAGCACGATGTTTCTGGAAAAATTACTTGACTTGGTTTGTACGGAAATCGTTTTATGCTCAAACGGGTAGTACGAATAAACAAACGGCTGGCGCAAGGTAGCCTCAAATTACCAGCCGATGAGTTCCGTACCACCTATGTCTACGCGGCACGCTTCACGCGGGGCAATATCGCTTCCAGAGTTAACCTGATCTGGAAAAACAAACCCAACCTCGCGAGGCGCAGGTTTTATGTGGTCGTGGACCCCGTCTTCATAATGCTGCCAAACATAGCCGGAGAGAGCGACTTCGGAAGAACTGGTAAAATCCAGGGACTGGATAAAAACACCTGTTTTGATATAAGCGACCTCCTCATTCGGCGTATTTTCCCAAATCTGATTAAGGTATTGGTGAGCATCCTGTTCGTTAGTAAATTGGCCGGGTACGACCCCAACAGAGTTCATATTAACCCATGAATAAACCAGGACAAAAGCCAGCACTACGGTGCTGGATAGTGAAATGACCCAAGCTTTTTTCCCATGCAAAACGTCCTTTTTATAAAATCTCGTGCCACTTCCTGATGGTGAGCTGTCTTGAAAATAGTGAAATCGTCTTAAATCAAAGGGGATAGAGAGCTTTGATCGGTAAAAACAATATGAAAAAAAATCAAAGTACTCTGCCCCCTTTGATCCATGAGCGGTCTTAAAACAATATCATCGATGAAGCCAGCACCACACGAAAAAAGCAATGAGGTCAGGGTAATATACAGTGCTATATATTTACCCTGACCCCATTTACTATTGTTCTACTCACTAATTCAATTCGATTTTTGTATAATCAGCTCTGTATATGCAGCAACGCCATCATCCCTCTTTATATTGCCTTTCGATAACATCAATCAAGCCGAATGATGACGCCATAGATAGGCTGCTTCTGCGCTATACTAGTAGGCAACCCCGCCTCCCCTATCAAGATTATGCCTTTGCTTCCCTCCAGCATTCATCTACCGGTTACCGAGATCCTCGAAGAGTTGAAGACGACTCTCAATAGCCACCACGAAGCCATTCTGCAGGCGCCACCCGGCGCCGGAAAAACTAGCCTTGTACCGCTGGCACTGGCAACTGAACCCTGGCTGAGCCACAAGAAAATCTTGATGCTGGAGCCACGACGCATTGCAACCCGCGCTGCGGCGCACCGGATGGCGGACCTGCTTCACGAACCTGTGGGCCAGAGAGTGGGGTATCGCATGCGACTTGATACCAAGGTTTCGTCTAGTACAAAAATCGAAGTGATTACAGAAGGCATCCTCACTCGTATGCTTCAGGAGGATCCTTCACTTGCCGATGTGGGGCTGGTTATTTTCGACGAGTTTCATGAGCGTAGCCTGGACGCGGATCTGGCACTTGCCTTGCTCTTAAAGGGACGGTCCTTGTTCAGGGAGGACGACCCGCTTAAAGTCCTTATCATGTCGGCAACGCTCGACAGCCACAAACTGGAAGAACTCACTAAGGCGCCAGTTGTTCGTAGCGAAGGGAAACAATATCCTGTAGACATCGT
>Ga0307995_1000393_pt1 | contig 30466 bp, 26 predicted proteins | sample EllFjometagen262_FD_203132 | JGI IMG/M metagenome (GOLD analysis project Ga0307995, IMG submission 203132) | Marine microbial communities from Ellis Fjord, Antarctic Ocean - #262 | ecosystem: Environmental > Aquatic > Marine > Unclassified | place: Southern Ocean | collected 2014-11-02 | reverse complement strand
GCCAATTATATAAACTTAAACACATATAAAGACGGGAGTAACAATGTCGTTATAGAGTTAACAGATATAGCTGTTAGTAATTCAGCAAATACAAGTTGGAAACCTTACGTGTTTTTTCATTCAGCAGCAAGTTCTGTAGCTACAATGAAGATTGAGTTAAAGGATGGTGACGGGAATTGGGAAGTAGTAGCTAATGATATTGATTGCGTGGACTTCTATATATATGATGGATTCTACACATTAAGTCCGGGAGTTCTGAAAGGAGCTAGATATACATTCACAAACATAAGTGGAAACAGTTATTTGAGGATGATAGGTGTTATTGGTAAAACTCACGCTAGTTACCAGTGGAACTTGTTGAAAAGTGGGGGTGATATGTTTGGTGATGTTAATTGGGCAGATGGTTATAAAGCTCAATTTGGTAATAGCGATGACCTTCAGATATACCACGACGGTAGTAATAGTTATATAAAAGACGCTGGAACCGGTAACCTTTCTGTTCTTACAAATTCGTTTAGATTATTAAACGCGGCTGCTAATGAAAACATGATACAAGCCACGGAAAATGGCGCAGTTATTCTATACCATAACAATGCGGCTAAAGTTACAACGGTAGCTGGTGGCGTAGAAATAACAGGCGAACTACAAGCTGATAGTTTAGATATAGACGGTAACGCTGATATATCAGGAAATATAACAACAGCAACATGGGCAGGAGCTATAATCCCTGAAGCTAAACTTGAAAATCAATCGGGTACAAACACTGGAGATCAAACCACAATAACCGGAAACGCAGGCACAGTAACGAATGGTGTTTATACAACTGGTGATCAAACAATTGGTGGTAATAAAACATTCTCCAATAATTTAACTGTTAATGGAACTACAATATTAGATAGCTTACAATTAGAGGCCACTGGAGATTACATTACATTCTACGGGGGTAATAGTACTCAACATTCTATCACCTCTAGACAATTAGCGGGAGGAACTGGTGATGACTTAAGGTTTAACACATACGGGTCTTATATAATTAATTTAGATTCAAACAACAACCAGAGTAGCGCTGCTAATTCTAGCTTCTACATAACAAAACACGGTGGTGATAATGGAGATGCGTCAGGTAATGTTTTATTTGATATAGATGGAGAAAATGGTGATGCAACTTTCACTGGTGATATAGCGGTAAGTGGTACTGTTGATGGAATAGATATAGCAACTGACGTTGCAGCAAATACAGCTAAAACAGGAATTACCTCTGGTCAGGCTTCAGCTATCACGGCAAACACAGCTAAGACTGGACTTACAGTAGCAAGCTTAAAAACATCTTTAGCTGGTGGATTCGGAAGTAATGCCGTAACTATTGGAGACAGTAGTGATATAGTTACTATTGGTAATAAGTTATCTGTTACTACAACTTTAACTTCTCCAAAATCAACAATAGGTTGGAGAGATTTAGCGTGGCAAGCAAATCTAGATGGTCAAGGTGTAAGTTATGCACAAGGAGATGTGATATACGACATAGCAAATGAAGACGTACCAACTACAGCAGGAGAAATTTATACTTTAATTGATGGAGTTCCAACTAAAGCAGATGCTGATGCTGCATCCACATCAACGGGTATAATGGTGGTAGCTCTATCAAATTCATCAGCTGGAGGTATGCTACTAAGAGGTACAGTTTTCTTGAGAACGAACCCAGCTGCAGCATCTGGAGCTCCATTATATTTAAGTACTACTGTTGGAAGAGCACAATCAACCGCTCCAACAGGAACTGGGGATTTTGTAAGAATTTTAGGATATCAATTAACGAATGGTCAAGGTACTGAAAATGTTGTGTACTTTAATCCTGATAATACTTGGGTTGAGTTAACATAGTATGGGAACAGTAAGTAAATTAACCGGGGTACTAGCTACATCCATCAGTAAAGTATCTGGTGTTGTCATAACTAGCTTCGCTAAAATCGCAGGTCAATTGGTATCGCTATTCACAAATACAAACGCAGTAGCTAAATCTATAACAGTTACAGATGCTCAATCCATTAGATTACATGATACTAATGCAATGGGTGTTGAATGGGACCAATCCGACGACTTTAGTATATCTTTTTGGGTTAAGCCGGGGTGGAACAGTACACACTCTAGTTCTACTTATTTATTTTTCATGAATGATATTGGAGGAGGGGTACATGACAATACAATTAGGATGTGGTATAAAAGGAGTAATAATAGACTTAATGTAGATTGGCGATCATCCTCAACAGCTAAGACGAGTCAATTTTGGTTATTTCACTCACAAGCTGCAGCCTATGTAGATTCGTATAATGCTGCCGGGCTAGGTGCATCTTACTGGAGTTCAGCAAACAGAGGTAACGTTGGTGATGATGACTACACTATGATAACAATAACTAAAGGAACAGGTACTTCATCAGCATTTACAAATTTAGATTTATATTGGAATGGTACTACTTGTGGAAATGGGTTTTATTCAAGTGGTAATAATACTGGAACCCCTAGTATGGGTAATAATGATAGACAGATAGCTCTAGGTAGTAGTACTTACGGTACTTACAATTTATCTGGTAACGCTGCAGAAACAAAATTCGATGGATTAACCATGTGGGACAAACGATTGACTGCAGCGGATGTTGCTGAACTATACAACTCAGGAACTCCTATAGACGCTACAACACACTCAGCTTCTTCAGACTTAAAAGGTTATTGGGAATTTGAAGCAAACGGAAACGCTACGGTTGGTGGAGAAGCATTTGTAATTAGTGGTAATTCAAATATAGAGGTCAGGTAATGAATTACTACATAGTAACTAAAGAAGTATTCGAAAATATGATTCAAGGAGATATTACATTTGCCCACCACTTAAGTGATACATGTATAGTAACTTCTACAGAAGATGTATCTGACACACTACATGAGTTTGCAAACACCACTGAATTAGCTAATCACACGGGGTTAGATGAATGGGAGATTGATGAGACTGAGTATCTATCAGGTTTATAATATTATATAAAACAACCTTAATAAAAGAAGTACCTACTTATTACTATGAATACACAAGAAACATTTGGAAGCTGGATAGCATCTACAATTCTTACTGAACAGACTGATATTAAAACAGTTATTGCAATTTATCCAGGTAGATTTCAACCAATGGGAGCTCATCATGCTCAAGCATTCAAATCTATACCATTTAAAGACAAATTTATAGCTACATCTAATAAAGTATCTCTACCTAAATCACCATTTAACTTCGCAGAAAAGAAAAAAATAATAACTGCTTATGGATTAGGTAGTAATTTAAAGCAAGTGAAAAATCCATATAAAGCAGATGAGATATTAAAACGGTATGACCCTGCAACAACAGCTGCAGTATTTGTAGTAGGCAAGAAGGATGCTCAAAGACTTGGCGGTAAATTTTTTAAACCATGGAAAGGTAAAGCGGAGGTAGGTTACAGAGACGGTGCATACACATATATAGCACCTCATGTTTCAATGAACGTACCAGGTCACGGTGAGATGTCAGGTACCACACTACGAACAGTGTTAGGCGATAAGAATTTAGAGGATTCTAAAAAACGAAAAGTGTTCACAAGTATATTTGGTAAATCTAATCTTAAAAATTATGATTGGGTAGTTAAGAAATTAACAGGATTAAACGAACATATTATCGAGCAATTTATAATAGAAAGCGATCTTACTAACATACTAGCTGAAGTATCTAGAACAGGTACTTCAAAAGGAATGGAAGTGGATGATGGTCCATCGCATGGATTTGGTAGTTTACGATCATATAAGAAAGTACAAAAGAAGGTAGCTGAAAAGATGGGTTGGATGGTGGTAAATCACTTATTAGATTTAGGGGATGGTGAAGCTGTTCTAGCTAGTGATGGTGTTCCAACTCCATCTGATCATAGACGATCAGTAAAATATCCAAACGGACCAATTACAGCTGTGTCATTCTTTCCAGCTGGAGATCAAGGTGTAAAAACTCCTAGTAATCAAATAGATATGGCCAAAGGTACAGCATATAACAAATGGAAAAGGCATATTAAGAAGATTGCTACTGCAGTTGGTATGGAGTTAGTTAACTGGATAGATGCAGATTTAGCTAAAGAAAAGAAAAATATTGAAGGTGATAAGATAAAGGAACCTAACAAACCTGATAAAGCGATAACGAAGATGGTTAAAACAATTGCTAAAATCAATAAACCTGATCGTCAAGCCAAGAAAGCAATTAAGAAGATAAAGGATCTTAGTATAACAGAAGCAGTAAAAGAGTTAATAAACGAAGGAGGAGCATATGGACATATGTCTCACCCGTTTGACGATAAAGGTTTAACTTTTGGTGATTTTAAAGAAATTATTAGTAATGCATTACAAGGTCACTTAGATTTAGAAACATCAGCTACTGAAAAGACAGATGGTCAAAATCTATTCATTACTTGGAATAAAAAAATATTAGCAGCCCGTAATACTGGAGATGTTAAGCGTGGTGGTATGGATATTAAGGGTGTAAAATTAAAATTTGCGAATCGTGGTAATATAGAAAAAGCATTTAATTATGCTATGAGGGATTTAGCTAAAGCTATTGGTGGTTTGAGTGATGGTCAAAAGAAAAAGATATTTGATGACGGAAATAATTGGGTAAATATGGAAATTATGTACCCAGCATCAGCAAACGTAATTACCTATGATGCACCATATTTACAATTCCATAATGTATTGCAATATAAAAATGGTTCCGCAGTAGGATCAGTAACAGATGGTGCTAGAGTACTTGCTGGAATGATTGCACAAACAAATCAAAATATGCAAAAAAGCTTTAGTATAATAGGACCTAAAGTATTAAAAGTTAACCCACATCAAGATTTCGGAGCTAAGCGTCCATACTTTACTGGTAAATTATCTAAATTAATGTCTAAATTCAGTATGAAGGATTCTAACACATTTGGTGAATACCATCAAGCTTGGTGGGAAGCTTTTGTAGCTAAACAATTCCCAGGTGTTGATAATACTACATCAGTCGGTTTAATTAAACGTTGGGCATTCTTTGATAAATCATTTAGATTAGATAAGAAAACATTACCTGATGAATCAATGCTTGCTGCAGCAAAGAAGTTTGATAAACAAAATCATGCAGATCAAGTTAAGAAGAATATGTTCCCGTTTGAAACTCTATTCTTTGAATTAGGAGCTGAAGTTCTTAAAAATGTTGAAGGGTTTTTAGCAGCTAATCCTGATAAAGCAGTGCAAAATGTACGAAAACAGGTTGCAAAAGCTATTAGTGATGTTAGGAAAGGTGGAGATCTAAAAAAATTAAATAGACTGCATGCACAATTAGCTAAAGTGCAAGCAATAGGTGGATTTAAGACTATAATTCCTAGTGAAGGATTAGTATTTATATACAAAGGAAACACGTATAAATTAACAGGAGCTTTTGCACCAGTCAATCAAATTACAGGAATGATGGCATTCTAATAGGTTTTGCTAATTTATGCCATACTTATAATATATGAATTTAGATATACAAATAGGGGATACAATATTAACTGGTAAGTTTAAAAACAAGCGAGTTGTTGTAAAAGAGTTTGGAGTTGATGAAAAAGGTCAACCCACAATTAATGGTAGACCTATACTGAGCTTTAGAATTGCAAAATTAATGCCACCTAAAGAAGATAAGAAAGCAAAAGAAAAGCAGAAGAATGTCAACATCTTTGATGGTGTTGTAAAGAAACATATTAATACAGCTGTACAGAAACAAATAAATAAGAGGTAAGTTATGTCAAAGTTAAATAATATAAAAGCAGTCAATCAGATGATTAGGGGAGAGCACAGAACTCAAACTCGTACATCAAAAGGATTTGAAAAGCAATCTATTGAACGACAAATAGGTGATTCATGGGTTGATGATAATGGTCAGAAGTGGATTCAAAAAAGTGGATATAAAGTAAAAGAAGGTAAATTTACAGATATCCGTAAAGTTATAGATAACTCTGTATGCCCTGCATGTAGCAAAGCAGCAACGCGTTTTGATAAGCAGTTTATCACTAGTGAAGGTAAATGCCATGATTGTGTGGTAAAAGCAGAAACACTTATGCATTGTGAAGGATACGTAAAGAATGAACCTATTTATGAAAACTGGGAACGGGAGAAAATTAAAAAGAATGTAGACTCTTTCCTTAAAGATGCAGCAAAAGATGTAGAAATGTTAAAGCAGCAATTTACAAAAGCTGAATATGTAAACAGTAATGGTACAGTAGATAAATGGATACTACCAGAATCAGTTGATTCAATAGAGCAAGGCCTCGATAAACAGTTTGATAAGTTTAAAGATAGCCTTTTAAAAAAATTAGAAAAAGGAGATAGTGATGTCAGTTTGGGACGATAAAAAATGGCGTAGAATGCAATTTGATTTGCAAGAAGCTGAGCAATTTCAACAACAACAGCAAGGAGATGAGCAGTTAACACAAATGGTAACATCTATGACTGATTACGTAGGTAACATGCAAACTACACTCGGTACATTACCAAATTATCTTCCGATATTAATGAAACCGAATGATCCTGCAAAATCACCAGAACAAAATAACATTGATAGAGATACAATTATCGCAGCAATGAAGTCGCTAGATGATAATCAAAAGCTATTAACTCAAACATATGCATACTTTAACAAGTACATTAAGCAGAAGTATAAATTTAATCCAGGTTCAATGGAAAGTAAACCTGGAGAACGTATCGATAAAGGAGAGTAGCAGTGAGCAATTTTAAAAAACTAGTATTATTTATAATCGGAGCTATTGGTGTACTACTAGCCTCTAAAGGGGTAGCTAAGCGAAAGGTAAGTCCTAAGATAGCAAAGAATGATGCAGAGGTTAAGCGATTAGGATCACAAATTAAGGAAGTAAAAGCTGAGAAAGAAGTACTAAATACTGAATTAGTTAACTTAACTAAAACATCTGACGGTAGAAGTAAGCAGGTTAAAGACGCAAAGAAGAACGTTAAGAAGCATAATAAATCAATTGCAGAATTAGAAGCAGCTTTAGTAGAAGCAGAAAAAAATCTATAAGAAATAAACAAAAAGGTTACATATGAAAAAAATACTTATAATAATATCATTATTATTTACGTTTTCAAGCTATTCTCAAACAGAAGATTATAAGCAGGTTTACGAAATTACAAAACAACTTAATACTCAGTACAAGTTAAAAATTACATCTCTTGATTCTGTTGTGTATCAGCAAGATCTGTATGTACAAGATCTGCAAAGTATTATACTTGTAAAAACCAAATTATCAGCACAAGATTCATTACATATAAGTCTACTAACCCAGCAAACAGACTTTCTCAATAAAAATATAAATTTATATAAGAAAGAATTAGACCGACGAGACAAATTCTGGAATAGACCAATATTTGGTGTTATACTCGGAGTTGCTGGAACAGTTGGACTTGTACACGTAATTGACTACTCTCTCCCTAGATAACTTGCTTATATAATATATTTTTCGTATATTTATATATATATAAGCAGATAACACTATATGGCTAAATCATTAAAAGATGTAATAAAATTAGAATTTTCAAGATGTGCGCAAGATCCAGTGCATTTCATGAGAAAGTACTGTTATATTCAGCACCCTCATAAAGGTAAAATTAAATTTAATTTATATCCATTTCAAGAAACTGCATTAACAAGTTTACGAGATAACGATTACAATGTAATCCTAAAGTCCCGTCAGTTAGGTATATCAACACTATCAGCTGGATACTCTTTATGGTTAATGTTATTTCATAACGATAAAAATATTCTTGTAATTGCAACAAAACAAGAGGTAGCAAAAAATCTTGTGACTAAAGTTAGAGTTATGCACGACGGATTACCAATGTGGTTAAAAGGTAACTGTGTTGAAGATAATAAACTATCATTACGATTTTCAAACGGATCTCAAGTTAAAGCAATATCCAGTTCAGGAGATGCAGGGAGATCAGAAGCACTATCATTATTAATAATTGATGAAGCTGCCTTTGTAGATCAAATTGATGATATCTGGGCATCTTCTCAACAAACACTAGCAACAGGTGGAGGAGCAATAATACTTTCAACACCAAATGGTACAGGAAACTTCTTTCATAAGACATGGGTAGGAGCTGAAGCTGGTACTAACGGATTTAATCCAATAAAACTACACTGGACAATGCATCCAGATCGCGAACAAGATTGGCGAGATAAGCAAGATCAATTATTAGGTGAAAAAATGGCAGCACAGGAATGTGATTGTGATTTTATAACTTCCGGTTATACAGTTGTAGATGGAACAACACTTCAATGGTACTTAGAGCAACAGGTACAGGATCCAATAGAGAAGCGAGGGTTTGATAACAATTACTGGATTTGGGAATACCCTGATTACAGTAAGGATTATATGATATCAGCTGATGTCGCTCGAGGTGACTCTACAGATTACTCTACATTTCACGTAATAGATATTGAGACATTAACTCAAGTAGCAGAGTACAAAGGTCAATTACCTACAAAAGATTTTGGTAATATGTTAGTAAATGCTGCAACTGAATGGAATAATGCATTATTAGTAATTGAAAATGCAAATGTTGGATGGGCAGCAATACAACCTGCAATTGATAGAGATTATCCAAACTTATTTTACTCAACTGCAGATTTAACCACAATTGATACTGGTATTCAGCTAAAAAAACGATATGATCTTAAATCAAAGGAGAAGATGGTTCCTGGATTTACGACTACTTCGAAGACGAGACCACTAATTATATCAAAGCTTGATACCTATTTTCGAGAGAAAGCATGTACAGTTCGATCAAAGAGATTAATTGATGAATTATTTGTTTTTATCTGGAAGGGAAGTAAAGCACAAGCACAGGGTGGTTATAATGACGACCTTGTAATGGCATTTAGTATTGGTATGTGGGTAAGAGATACAGCACTTATGTTACGCCAAAAAGGTATGGATTTAACAAGAAGTACATTAGATAATATTAAAGTAAACCGCGGACCAGGTGTCTATACAAGTAATGCACCGCAAAATAATCCGTGGGTTCAAAAAGGACCAAATGGGGATCAAGATCTCACATGGTTAGTAAAATAAAGGTTATTAAAAGGGTATAAATTATGGCAGATAAAACATTATTTTCTAGGTTGGGTAAACTATTTTCTAGTAACGTTATAGTTAGGAATATAGGTGGTAAAAAATTAAAAGTTCGGGATACATCTAGATTGCAGTCAGTCGGTAATAAGGTTACTATGGGAGTCGATCGTTTTTCAAAAGTACGTAAAACGAATTCTAATCTAGGCTACGGTACACCATCTATGCAAAACTTCGCATTTCAAAAAAACGAATTATATGCAGATTATGAAACTATGGATCAAGATGCTATTATATCTTCAGCACTTGATATATACGCAGATGAATCAACAATGAAAAATGAATTTGATCAAGTATTAACTATATCTTGTCAAAATGAAAACGTCCAAAAAATACTTCATAATTTATTTTATGACGTATGTAATATTGAATTTAATTTATGGCCATGGTTACGTAATATGTGTAAATATGGTGATTCTTTCTTAAAGTTAGACATTACAGAAGGGTATGGTGTAGTAAATGTAGTACCCCTCTCATCATATGAAATGACACGAGAAGAAGGATTAGATGTAGAGGATCCTTATAAGGTAATATTTAAACAAGACGGTGGTACAGGTAATATTGAATACCAGAACTTTGAAATAGCTCACTTTAGGTTATTATCAGATGCAAACTTCCTACCTTACGGTAAATCTATGGTAGAGCCAGCAAGAAAAACTTGGAAGCAATTAACTATGATGGAAGATGCGATGATGATTCATAGAATTATGAGAGCTCCTGAGAAGCGAATATTTAAAATTGATGTTGGTAATATACCACCAAATGAAGTTGATGCATATATGCAAGCTATTATCGATAAGATGAAGAAGGTACCTTATGTAGATCAAAACACTGGTGAATATAATCTTAAATTTAATATGCAAAATATGATGGAAGATTTCTACCTACCAACAAGGGGTGGTGAATCAGGTACTGGTATTGAATCAGTAGCTGGATTAGACTTTAATGCAATTGATGATATTGAGTACTTACGAAATAAGATGATGTCTGCATTACGTGTTCCAAAAGCATTTTTAGGATATGATGAGAATGTTGAAGGAAAAGCAACATTAGCAGCTGAAGATATTAGATTTGCAAGAACAATCGAGCGATTACAGCGAATAGCAGTATCAGAATTAACTAAGATAGCTATTGTACATTTATACTCACAAGGATTTAAAGATGCAGATTTAGTTGACTTTGAATTATCATTAACAACTCCATCAACAGTATATGAGCAAGAAAAAATTGCAATATGGCAAGAGAAGATAAGACTTGCAACAGATATACAAGGCTCCAAACTACTATCAGACGAATGGATATACGAAAATATTTTCAATCTTGGTGATACAGCTTGGGAACGCGAACGAGAGAACGTTGTTTCTGACTTGAAGTTGAAATTCCGTCAACAACAAATTGAGAGTGAAGGAAACGATCCAGCTAAAACATTAAGGTCATTTGGTACACCACATGACTTAGCTTCATTAGGTCAAGGTCCAGGTGAAGAAACAAGTGATGAACCAGTTGGTCGACCAAATCAAGGGATGAAGTATAAATCAACAAGACATCCAGGTGGTCAAGATCCTATAGGTGATAAAGATATGCATAAAACATTTGATAGAGATAAAACTCCTTTAAAACATAATTTTAGAGGTAACAGCCCGTTAGCTAGAGAAAACAAACACGAAAAATATAAAAATGTAATTAACTCTTTGAAGTCTTCTCACAAAACATCACAAGTTTTAAAAGAAACACTTCAAGCTGAAAAGACGGAATATAACGATACTGGTAGTTTACTTGACGAGGGTAATATTATCGACGGTAATATATAATCTTTTTGCAAAACATCATATTTATATATGATGAAAACTATGAATATTGGTGAAAAACTATGAGCTCAGTAAAACATTCGAAAATTAAAAATACAGGTATCTTATTTGAGTTACTTGTAAGACAGATAGCTTCTGATACATTAGCTAGCGATAATTCTGAAGCAGTTAGAATTATTAAAGAGTATTTTTCTCACAAAACACAGTTAGGAAAAGAATTATTACTGTATCAAACTATTCTTAACGAGAAATTTGATAGCGAACCTAAAGCTAATAGGTTTATCGATGCTGTTATCTCATCTAGACAAAAATTAAACAAAGGTAAATTACGTCGTGAAAAGTATAACCTTATCAAAGAGATTAAACAGCATTATGATTTACAGAAACTTACCAAAGCTAGAGTTGATAATTACAAAACATTAGCATCAACTTACTCGATATTTGAAAATACATCATTAGCTCCAGCTGACGGAGTTAAATTAAGATATAATTTAGTAGAAGCAGTAACAGGTAAGCGAGCAAATAAATCTATTAAAAAACAGATAGTATCTGAATACCAGCAACAAGATAAAGACACACAATTACTATCATATCAAATACTTATAGATAAGTTTAACGAAAAATACGGTGACTTATCAGCAAAACAAAAAAATGTATTACGTGAATACATTAACAATGTTTCTAATACAAGTAACTTAAAAGAACTTATATCAACTGAAGTACCTCATATCAAACGTACACTTAGAAATAAGATACGCTCAATGAAAGATCCAGTTATGCGAATTAAGCTTAAAGAAGTAGCTAAACAAGCAACTGCTCTAGGTAAGCGTAATGTTATAAAAGATCAAGAAGTTTTATCTTTAATGAGATTTTACGAGTTAATTAAAGAACTTAAAAACATAAAGTAATATTATGAAATTTAACATTAAAAACTGGCAAGACAAACACTTAATCAAGGAATCTAGACTTAAAGAAATAGATTTCAAAGACAAAGCTGCGTTTGACAAATATCAAGCTATACATAAAATGCGTCCAACCACTAAGGTAAATGTTGCTGGTAAAGATACAACAGCAGGTGTACAGATGATGAAACATGATAAAGATTCAGATGAATATAAAGCTGCACATAAAGTTGCAAGTAAAGAAGTAGGTAAAAAAGCAGAGCCTAATTCAACAGATAAAAGAACAGCATTCATAAAGAAAAATCGTGATGCTGTTGTTAGTCACGTAGAAGAGTTATTGGATGATATGGGTACATCAGAAGTTGCAATGGAGTATCTTGGTTGGAGCGAAGAGGAAGCTGAAGATGCTGACGGTACAGTAAGATGGGATGCAGCCAATGCTATTGCAGATGATGCTGAACTAGCAGCTGAGTTCTTAGATGATGATGATATGAATGATATAGAGTCAGCTGACGATGACAGTAAAAAAGAATCAATAACATCACGATCTACAAGAATTCAAGAATCAAAAATATATAACACTATTCAAGAACTTAGAGGTTTAGAGAAGCGTAATTAATGGAATCATTCATTAAAAAAATGTTAAGCGAGTTAGATAAATCTCAAGAAGAGTTAGAAGAGATGAATGTAACAGGTGATATGGATGGTGGGGAAGGACCTACAAAGACACCAATGGCATTCGGTAAAGGTCGTAACATGGATAAAAAGAAAACCAATGATGTTGCTACTAATAGTACTGGATTCTCTATAGTAAAAGAAAAACCAAAAAAAATATTTAAAGGAAACATGGGCGAATCAGTATATAAGCAAGTAATGAGTGAGATAAGTTATCGCGATTACAAAAAAGATGAATCTATGTCAGCAAAGCAAAAGGTTAATAACTCAATAAAAGAGGTTAATCGAAAGCTGTATGAAATAGAAAGAATCATTCATCAGAATAATAAGTTAAAAACAGAGATGGGTGTAACTAGTGAAAACTACTGGAAGTCAACAAGAGCTAAATTTGGTAAAATTAGTGAACGTATGACACGGGTAGGTCACGCAATGAGAAATTTGGGATCATAATGGAAAGAAAAGTATTAGTAGATTATATACCATTCCTGGTAACACCGCAGCAGATAAATGAATCAATAGCTAATAATGATGGTCGAGTAATAGTGGAAGGTGTATTACAGCGATCAGGTGCAAAAAACCAAAACGGTAGAATATATCCAAAAGATATTTTAGCACGTGAAGTAGCTAACTATAAAAAAACACAAATAGCAGAAAAACGAGCTTTAGGAGAGTTAGATCACCCTGAATCGTCAGTAGTAAATTTAAACAATGTATCACATAACATAGTTGATTGTTGGTGGAGTGGTGATGATGTTATAGGTAAGGTAGAAATCTTAGGTACACCATCAGGTAATATTTTAAAGGAACTATTAAAAGCAGGTATATTATTAGGTATTAGCTCTAGAGGTTTAGGGTCAGTTAGAGAGTTAGACGAAGGAACGGTAGCAGTAGAAGATGATTTTGAACTTATATGTTGGGATTTTGTTAGTAACCCATCCACGCATGGTGCATTTATGAAACCTATTCAAAGTGAAGGTATACTTTCAGAAAGTGTGATAAAAACAAATCAGAGTTATAATAAAGTAAATACAATTATTAGGGACATTCTTTGTGAAATGAAAGGTTGTTGTCCAGCAGACTAGGGAATACTATGATTAGAATGAAACGCATATTAAGCGAAACAAAGCAAGAAGAAAATTACAAAAAATTAAACGGTAAACAACGACAACTTGTTGTAGATGCAGTTAACAAATTTAATAATTTTCAACAACATGTATACAGACAAAAGGATGTTAAAGAAGTCGTTGAGGCAATAAAGATTATTAGTGATTTTGCTGGAAGGTTAGCATTAGATGAAACTGAGGATTGGTTTGATGGTGTAACTGTTAAGAAGGATGTAAAAGAAATTAAAGATAGTGTTAAAATCTTCGAAAAAACTGCAAAAGAAGTTAGTACATTACAGCACCGTTTAGAAGCAATGTATGAGAACATAGGTGGTAAGTTAAGCCGTTATTATGAAATAGCAGATGTTGATAATACAGCTCCTATTGCTCCTAAAAATGCTGACCTTAAGGAAAACCCAGTTTTCTATACAGATAAAAAAGGTAAAAAGCGTAGATTTGACGACGGTAAATAAAAAAAACAACCATTCAGTTGGTAACTTAACTTATTTTTCGTATATTTAATATAAATTAAGTAATAACTAAAACAAACTAATGGCTTACAACAGACAACAAAAACATCGTAATCAATCTGATACGAATTCTAGGAATCACGATTCTAAGAAACCACATTTCAAAAAAAGAAAAAAATTAACCCGCGAAGATTTCCAAGTACCTGGGTGTGCTAGAGCAGTACGAGTTCCTGATGGAGATATAGGACAAGCACTAAAGCGCTTCAAGAAAATGATGAAGATGACGGGAATAATTGATGAATTTAAAGATAGGAGGAGGTATGAAAAACCTTCAAAAGCTAAGTATGAAGCTCGTAAGAGAGTTGCAGCTATAACCAGTATGAATGATATACGTAATATAAAGCGTGAGAGTAAGGAGGTTTGGGTTGCAATAATAGACGGTAAAGCACAGTAACATTAAACATATATAATAAATTAAGAGAAACCCTAGTGGTTTCTTTTTTTTTGGCATATTTATTAAAAGATAAGAATACACTACGCTTAAACATAAGCATTCTATATGTGGTGTGAAAATACAAAATTAATTATTATTAAGAATCCTAATATTCTTATTTCCACAAACAAATTTAAGGAGAATAGACAATGAATGATCTATTAAAAGAAGCAATCGCTGATGCTAAAGCTGTTAGAACAACCGCTCTTGCAAACGCAAAACTTGCTCTTGAAGAAGCTTTTACACCGAAACTTCAATCCATGATTTCTGCAAAAATCCGCGAGGAAGCAGAATATGATGAATTAGAAGAAGACGAAATGGAAGACGAATTAGCAATAGAAGGTGACTACGAAGATGGTGGTGTTGCTGATGAGCCGTTCGCAGTAGAAGAAGACGAAGAGGAAGAATTTTCAATAGAGGAAGACGAAGAGGGTGAATTTTCAATCGACGAAGATGGTGAAGAAGAATTACCAATCGACGAAGATGAAGAAGAAATACTTGACGCACCAGTTGAAGAAGAAGACGATTTAGAACTTGAAGCTATTATTAAAGAGCTTGAAGACGAAATTGACGCAGATGTAGTTGAAGAAGAATTTGATAACGAAATATCAGCTGAAGAAGATGGAGCAGCGGTACGTGAATCAAATGATACATCATCAGCAATCGGAGGTTCCGACAACAAACAACCTGCACCAGCAGCTAGCGCGGACAGCACAGATGATCCAGAAGGAACAGGTGCTAAAGTAGTAGCAGAGTCAGAAGACGGAATGGAAGGTGAATCTGAAACTTTAGATACTTTAACTGAAGAAGACGAAGACGAAATCGATTTAGAGGAAGTCATCAGATCTTTAAGAGAAGAAGATGAAGAAGAATTAGAAGAATCTGAAGACGGAATGGAAGGTGAATCAGAAGTGATCAACAACCTAACTGAAAAACTTCAAGAATCCTACTCAGTAGTGAAATTCTTAAGAAGTAAAATCAATGAAGTTAACTTACTAAATGCAAAATTGTTATTTACTAACAAATTATTTAGAAATGGTAACTTGAATGAAAGTCAAAAAATGAAAGTAATTGAAACTTTTGACCGAGCAAAATCAACTAGAGAAGTTAAATTAGTTTACACTACTTTAGCAGAATCTACAATGGCTACAAGAACAACTGTAAAAAGGAAAGCAATCAAAGAAGGATTTGCATCTAAAGCAGGTGGATCAACTAAACCAAGAAGAGCAGTACTTTCAGAAGGCGCTGCAATGGCTTCAAGGTTCAAGAAGTTAGCCGGATTAACAAAATAATAATAATAATATCGAGGAGATAAACAATGGCAAGACAAACAACTGTTGGAAACATCTTAGCTAATACTAGTAACAATCACAAAGCACAATTATCTGAAACAAAAGGAATTGTAAGCAAGTGGAACAGAACTGGTTTATTAGAAGGACTTTCTAACGAATACGAAAAGCATGGTATGGCAATATTGCTAGAAAACCAAGCTAAACAATTAATCGACGAAACATCAAGAACAGGTACTGCATCTAACTCGGAAGAGTGGTCAGGTGTAGCTTTACCATTAGTTCGAAGAGTGTTCGCTGAGATCGCTGCAAAGGAATTTGTATCGGTTCAACCAATGAATTTACCATCAGGTCTAATATTTTATTTAGATTATAAATATGGAACTGATAACGGTACTGGATTTACTACTAACTCTGGCAAAGCTTCACAAAAAGACTCAGTTTTTGGTGAAACAGAAGCTGCAGGTGACCCTTCAGAAGGTCTTTATGGTGCAGGTAGATATGGATACTCTGTAAATTTTGCATCTTCATCAGCAACGATCACTGCAACATCAGGATCATTAACAGGTGACATGTACAACTTTAACACTGTATTTTCTCAATCTTACGCTGGTCAGTTTAATGGTGGTGCTGCTTCAAACAACGTACATTTTGTACAAGTAGCTTTAGCAGAAGTAACATCTTCTACATCAGGAGCTTACGACGTAGATACAGTAAAATCTTGGGAATTATCTCATCCAACAGCAACAGCAACTGTTGCTAAGAGTTTCAAAGAATTTACTCAATTAGTTAATTCATCAGGAACTGAAGTAGCTCCTGCAGCAGCAACTCACGTAAGATTTGTAGTATCTGGATCTGGTGCAAGTACTGCTAATAGAAAGCTTTACAAAGTAGATTTCCAAGCAGCTCCATCTGACATCGCAAGAGGTGATTTTGAAGACGGCGCACAAGGAAGACCACAAGCAACTGATAATTTAACAATTCCAGAAATTAACTTGGAAATGAAATCAATTGCAATTGTAGCTAAGACTAGAAAGCTTAAGGCTGTTTGGACTCCAGAGTTCGCGCAAGATCTTAATGCTTACCATTCTATTGATGCTGAAGCTGAATTAACTTCTATGTTATCTGAATACATCTCTCAAGAGATTGACTTAGAAATCTTAGACATGTTAATGAACAATGCATTAGTTGAAGAAAATTGGTCAGTTACTACTGGTGAAAAATATGACGGTAATAACAATTGGGCAGTAGCAAACACTGGTGAAGCTTATAACCAAGGTACTTGGTTCCAAACTTTAGGTACGAAAATACAAAAAGTTTCGAACAAAATTCATGCAAAAACTATGCGTGGTGGTGCTAACTGGTTAGTATGTTCTCCAGATGTTGCAACAATCTTAGAATCAATTCCAGGATATGCAGCTGATACTGATGGAAATCAATCATCATTTGCAATGGGTGTTCAGAAAGTAGGACAATTAGCAAACAGATTTACTGTTTACAAAAATCCTTACATTCAGTCTAACACAATCTTGATGGGCTTTAGAGGTACACAATTTTTAGAAACAGGTGCAGTTTATGCTCCTTACGTTCCATTGATTATGACTCCTTTAGTTTATGATCCTACAAACTTCACTCCACGTAAAGGTGTTATGACACGTTACGCGAAGAAAATTGTAAGACCAGAATTCTATGGTAAGATCAACGTAAAAGGATTACATACTCTGTAATTATCTTTATTGATTTAATATTAAAAAGGCCTCATTTATTTGAGGCCTTTTTTTTTGTTTACATTGCAAAACTTACTACTTATATTAAAGTTTTAAACTTAAGTTTTAAGAGATATTACATGTATAAAGATAAGCCGAAAAACAACAAAAAAGGTTACCGCTTCAAACTATCATTAACTCAAGAACAAAAATTAGCTAAAGCAAACATCCTACAAAATGATGTATCTGTGATTATAGGAAAAGCTGGTAGTGGTAAAACATTACTCGCATGTCAAATTGCTTTGCAAGCATTACTTGAAAAGCAAGTTAATAGGATAGTAATTACAAGACCGACAATATCTAAAGAAGATATAGGTCATCTACCAGGTAATATTAAAGAAAAAATGGATCCATGGGTAGCACCTATCTATGGTAATATGTACCAGTTATTGAGAAAGGAACGTATAGATGAGATGGTAGCTAGAGAGCAGATAGAAATTGTCCCTGTAAGTTATATGAGAGGTAGAACATTTACAAATTCTGTTGTATTGGTAGATGAGTGTCAAAATCTAGATAATGCGCAGACATTAATGATATTACAACGTATTGGTCGCGATTCTAAAATGTTCTTTTGTGGTGATGTAGGGCAGGTGGATTTAAAAAGGCAGAGGGATAGTGGATTAGCATTTTTATCCTCTATTAAACGCGTTAAAGGTATTCATACAGTTGAGTTATTAGAAAATTATAGACATCCAATCCTTAAAGATTTATTAGAAGTATACGAAAACTTCCCGTCTTCTTAAGCTTTTACATATTTATATATGATAAACTATAATCACAAGTAAGGGAAATATATGGCACGATTAGATATTCAAATTTGGCCCGGGAGCGGGAGCATAAGTACAGTTAGTGGAAGCACACCTTTCGGGTTATACGATACAGACGCAGTGTATGTATCTGAAAGCTTAAAGGTAGCTGATTTCTGTGCTAAAAAGTTAGGATATCCTATCACTGATATTGAAATGCAGGACATTCAATTTTATGCATGCTTTGAAGAATCAGTAACGGAGTACGGTGCACAAGTAAATCAATTTAGGATACGTGAAACTATGCTAGATGTAAAAGGATACTCTACAGCAAGCTCTTTTACTGGTAGAGAGATAACGCCAACACTTGGACCGCAATTATCCATAGCTGAAAATTATGGAACAGAAGCAGGTTCAGGAGGTAATGTAGCATATAAATCAGGGTCAGTAACATTAGTTGCAGATCAACAAGAGTATGATCTCCAGACACTCTGGGCAGCTGATAATGAGAGTAGTAAGCGTATTGTAGTAACGAGGGTATTCTTCGAAGCAACACCAGCTATTACAAGGTTTTTCGATCCGTATGTAGGAACCGGAGCTGGTTCGCAGCAAATGTTAGATGGATTTGGTTGGGGTGGAATGTCACCTGGTATGAACTTCTTAATGATGCCTGTATTTGCAGATATATTAAGAATGCAAGCAATTGAATTTAATGATCAAATTAGGAAATCAGCATACAGTTTCCAATTACGTAATAATGAATTAAAACTATTCCCACGCCCAAATAATAGTGGTGGTAAGGTATGGTTTGAATACTATGTAGAAGCAGAGAGGGATAATCCATTACGGACGAGTGATTATGGTAGTGATGGGTCAGGAGTTATTAGTGACTACAGTAATGTTCCATTAACTAACTTAACATATAAAGAGATTAATAGTGTTGGTAAGCAATGGATATGGAAGTATGCAGCTGCACTCTCCAAAGAGTTGTTAGGCGCTATACGTAGTAAGTATAGCTCTATACCGATACCTAATTCAGAAGTTAGTTTAGATGGGTCATCTTTGAAATCAGAAGCAGCTTCAGAGAAAGAATACCTACTTACTCAGCTAAGAGAAACTTTAGAAGCAACAGGTAGACATAAGCAGTTAGAAATGAAAAGGGAGGAATCAGAAAATCTTCAACAAACACTTAACCGGGTACCATTAAAAATTTATATAGGATAATTATGCCATTATTTGCAGGAGCTAGAGACATAAGTTTATTTGAAAAATTAAATGAAGAGTTGATTAACAGTGTTATTCAAAGCGAGGTATATTTTTATAAACTTATACTTGATGAAACAGGTGATAATGTGTATGGAGAGGGTACAGATAAGCGATACTATGCAGGAGTTAAACTACCTACATTAGTAGATAGGAGTAATCAAAATTATGTTGAAGAAGCTTATGGAGTAGATTTGCAACAAATAGCGACGTTTTCATTCCTTCGGAAAGAATTCACTGCATTATCTCTCATACCAGAAGTAGGTGATATTATAGAATGGGACAAGGCATATTTTGAGATTGATTCAATGGTTGATAATCAAATATGGGGAGGTAAGGATCCTGATTACTCTCTTGCAGGTAATATGCACGGGACATCTCACTCCATTATATGTACATCACATATGACGAGAATGAGTAGACTTAATATAGAAGATGTAAGGTATGGAACTGATACTCAAGACTATAACTTTCCTAAGGGAATATAAGTATGAGTAGACAGACACCAATAGCAACATTAAATAGATTCCATCCAGCTGCATTCAATCCGTTAGAAAACGCAGAACCTACATCTAATGCATTTAAAAAGGCTCCTGATACTAGGACCCGTTTAGTGAAGAGAGAGTCGCAGATCAGGAGAGACACTGATACTGTAAAAGGTTTGAGCATAACCCTTTATGATGTAGATTTTGCAATAAAACGGTATATTGAGCAAGTTATTAAACCAGTTATAATAGAGAATGGTCGCACCGTACCTGTACCTGTTCAATACGGTTCTCCTGAGAAATGGACTTCAATGCAAAAGTTAGCTGCTTTACGGGATGGAAAATCAAAAAGTAATTTCCCATTAATAGTATACAGTAGAACAAACGTTGCAAAAAATAGTGAGTTAGATAAACTAAATGTATTTGGTGGTCAAGAGCGTCAGATGATGGATCATTTTATCAATAGATATACTCAACTTAACAAATACGATAAGTTCTCTACATTACAGAACCAACAACCTATACGTGAACGGTATTCAATGGTAGTACCAACATTTGTAGACATCAGTTACAGCATTCAGATATTCTGTGACTATGTTGATCAAATAAATGGTATAAGTGAAGCATTCTGGGATCATCAAGGTAAAGCATGGGGAATGGAGTATAAATTTATGTCAAGTTACGGATCATCAGATCTTAACACATCAGTCCCATCTGATGGAGATAGGTTAGTAACGAGTACTATAGATTTGAACGTAAAAGCAGGGTTAATATCTAAAGATGTCGATATGCAACCATCAACAGGTAGAAACATTACATCATATAATATAAAATTTGGAACAAGGACAGTGAGTGATATATAATAATATAATATACGTGATTTTCTATAATATACATATTTATATAGGATAGATACTACTAGGGAATACTATGGCGCAACCAGGCGATTTAAGCAGTAAAAAAGTAAAAAATACATACACCGGTATTGTACAACATGATGGAGGAACATCACGGTTGTATGATGGTACAGGTTCAAGGGTTGAGAGCATTGATGTTACTAGAATTACAGCTAGTAAAGCATCAATCACTAATATTACAGATCTAGCACATCTAACAGCCTCTAAAGTGCAAGTTGATACACATCTATCCGTTTCTGGATCAACCGTTTTAGGAGATAATTGCGGTACAGATACTGTTAAAGTGGTTGGAAATACCTGGATAACAGGTTCAGTTACTGTAAGTGGTTCTTGTCAAGGTTCATTTAGGAGTATAGGTCAAGCTAAATTTATTTATTTAGATAATCCTGTTATAGAAGATCAAAAACCAGCAAAAGTAACACGTGGTATGGTGCGTGGTCAATATAATGTACCTCGATTTGGAGGGCAAAATGCAGCATTAGATGTATACGGGAATATGGTAATTTCTGGATCACTGATAGTGCAAGATACAGTATTCGCTCAAGAATTTCATTCAGAGCATGTATCTTCATCAATAATATACACAAGTGGTTCAACTAAATTTGGTAACGACTTTAGTGATACAATGACAGTAACAGGTAGTATATTTCAGTCAGGATCAGATGTGTATTTCTTAAACGGAGTTGGTATAGGTACAACGGGTAGTAATAAAGCGGGAGCATTTACTGAAGCTGGTCAAGATAATCCAGTTCAATTTACACACTTATTACGAATGGATGATCCAGGTCATGATGGTTTACAACATAAAAGTAGTAAGCTAATATATGGTACATTTGGCTCCCCTAATATAGCTCATGTATCAGCAAGTGATGTAGTTAGGTTCCGTGATAAAGAGCAAGGTGATGATGTATTTGTTATATCATCAATATCACAATCAGTATTCTTCTCTACCAATGATAAGTATAATGTAGGTATAGGAGTACCATCTGGATCGAATTCAAAAGTAGATGAAAATCTAGTAGTAAGTTCATCAACAAATGCAAGAGTAAAAATAGAATCTGCAACCTCTACAACTTCTGCATCACTGTATTTAGAATCTGGACAAGGTGTTTGGGAAATAGCTGCAGCCTCTAGCTCGACAGGAGCTAATAATCAACTAAGTGAATCATTAGTATTTAGAACTAGAAATTCTAGAGATATAAAAAATACATTCGGTGCAAACAGTACATTTACAGAAGCACTGAGATTAAATAATAGAGGTCGTGCTGGATTCAATATCCCCAGTGCTAATCTATACGATTATCCACAGCAAGTACAGATAAGTGGATCGTTAAATATAGTTCAAGGTAGAACCATAGATATAAATGCTGGAACATTCCATGATTCAGATGGAATAAACGGTATACATTTCAACAATCAAAAAATGATACATGTCTCCGGCTCAGGACAATCTACAAGTTACTTCTTCGGATATCAAGCTGGAAACAACGGAATCTCCACATCAGCTATTTCAAACATAGGTATAGGGTATCAAGTATTAGCTGATATTGAAACAGCTGATTATACAATAGCAATTGGAGCACTAGCTGGAGCAGCAATCACTACAGGTGGGTACAATCTCTTCATAGGAACACAAGCTGGAACGTTACAAGAAACAGGAGCGCGGAATATTGCAATTGGTGGAAGCGCCTTATACACTGCAATCGCATCACATGATAATATCGCAATAGGTACATCAGCAATGAAATTAGGTACACATACAGGTCAACGAAATATTGCGTTAGGTTATGAAGTAATAAAGACTGGTACTGTCACAGGAAATGACAATATTGCACTTGGTACTTTAGCTCTAGAAGATTTAACAACAGGAGTTAATAATGTAGCAATCGGTACAAATGCAGGATTAAATTTAACAATAGCACAAAATACAATCGCAATAGGTCAAGCTGCAATAGGCGGTGGAACAACTACAGGGAATCAAAATATAGGTATAGGGCATCAAGCAGGGTTATCCTTAAGTTCAGGTACACAAAATATTTATTTAGGATCAGGAACAGGTAAAGGCTCAACTACTCAAGAATATAATATAGCGATCGGTTCTGAAGCATTTATGGGATCACAAGCTGATGCTGATGAAAATATTGCTATCGGAAAACGAGCAATAGCAACCGGGTTAGTTACAGGAATACGTAATATCGGAATCGGTTCATCAGCATTAGATGCGTTAACAGGTGGAGCTAATAATATTGCAATCGGTTATCTAGCTGCTGACGGAGTAACAGTGGGTAATAAAAATATTGCAATAGGTGAGCAAGCATTGTCTTCAGGAACAGTAACAGGTGATGCAAACATAGCATTAGGGGTATTAGCATTAAACTCTGCACAAGATTCTAACTACAATATAGGTATAGGTTACCGCGCTCTACGAGATGCTATTGACGGTGCAGGGAATATAGCGATCGGGTATCAAGCTGGATTTGATGGCGATTTATCAGGTAATGATAATATATTAATAGGAACAAATGCAGCTGCCAACGCTACAACACTTAAACAAAATGTAATTATTGGACATCATGCAGCACAGGAAGCAACTGGGTTAGCTGTACGAAATGTTATACTAGGTGTATCATCATCTGCTAAGATAACAACAGGTAAAGATAATATTATAGTTGGTTCAGATGCAGGTAACGTAGTAACAACAAATACAAACAATATTTTAATAGGATCAGGATCAACAGCTGCAGCAGCATTATCTAATGCATACGCAATAGGAACACAAGCATCTGTCACTCAAGCTGATTCAATGGTATTAGGTGGTCAAACAGGTACAAGATTTAAAGTAGGAATAGGTGGTGTAACTGCCCCTAATGCTATACTTGAAGTATCAGGTACATTAAACGTTACTGGATCAGCTCAATTCTCAGGTTCAGCTACTAATGGCTTAGGGCACGAAGGGCATACATTAAAAACTATCGGTACCACAGTAATGTCTGGTACATTAAATAGTGAGCATTTTAGAGAGATGCGAGCTTTAGAAGTATCTGGTACAACTAATTTCCGCGGAAATATGTATATAACAGGTAACCTGTTTGTATCAGATATAATTGTTGCACAGGAATTTCATACAGAATTCGTTTCTGCATCTATTGCATTCTCATCAGGTTCTAATAACATGGGTAACTCTAATGATGACATGCAGATGATGACCGGTTCATTCCGAATAACAGGATCTGGATTTCACTACTTTATGGGAAGACAAAACGCTTCAGGTGTATCAGATGGTGTAAATAATGCTAAAGTGGGTATTAACACAATGATACCTGACTATGCACTTGATGTAGTTGGTGATATGGGTGTCAGTCACTATATACATCATAATGATAATCCAAATACAAATCTTGAATTTTTAACTGATAAAATTAATCTACATGCCGGAAACGAATTACTGTTAACACTTGATGGAACATCCGGTACTGGTGATATTGTAACAGTAGGTGACGGAGGTGATGTAGATTTCCAAGTAAAAACAACTAATGATGATAATGCAATATATGTATTAGGCAGTAATGATATGGTAGGTATAGGGATGAATAATCCTACCAAGAAATTGCATGTAACAGGTGATGGGCACTTTACAACTGATTTAACTGTAGATGGTAATACTACAGTAGGTGGTGATACTGTATTAGGTAATGCAATAACAGATACACATACATTTGAAGGACATATAACAGCATCACATAATATAAGTGCAAGTCTAATAACAGGTACTCATGTACTCGGAGGTGTAACACAATTCGGTGGAAATACAGTAACTATTAATGGACCAGCAGGTCATGTAACTGCATCTGGTAATATAAGTGCAAGTGGGTACATATCTTCAAGTCATTTTGCTGGAACAAGCGCAAGCTTCAATAATTTAATAGTAACAGGATCAGGGCTAGGAAATGGTACTGGTTCATTTGGGTATGTATATGCACACACTGTAGAAATCCATAATCATGAAATAGTAGGAGGGCAAGGATTATCAGTAATAGGAGCTTCAACTACATTAGGTATAGCTGGTCAAAACGATCAACCAGTTACAGTTTATGGAAACATAACAGGTTCAAATTTATGGATGAGTGGTTCGAGTGGAGCTGATGGGGGAGGTCACATTTCAGCATCTAGTATGACGCTTACAAATCATTTAACAATTCTAGGCGACATATCAGGTAGTTTCATAAGTGCGAGTAAAGGATTTTGGACTGCTGGTGAATATAGTGGAAGCTCTTTACATGTAGAGAATGGAATAAGCGGAAGTTATATAAGTGCAAGTAAAGAAATATATACAGCAGGTCATATAACCGCTTCAGGTAATATAAGCTCAAGTGGATATATCATAGCAAACAGAGCTATTATATCTGGTCATGTAACTGCTTCAGGTAATATAAGTTCAAGTGGATACATTATAGCACAGCATATAACAGCATCAGGTAATATAAGTGCAAGTAACATCTACTCAACATTTGGTATATCAGGAAGCTTCATAAGTGCAAGTAAAGAAATATATACATCAGGTCATATTTCTGCCTCAGGTAATATAACTGCAAGTGGAAATATAGGAACACAAGGAAATCTATATGTAAAAAGTGACTTGACTGTAGGGGTCAATATTAATTTAGGTGATGGTAGTAGTATTGGAGATGTAGATGAAGATGATGTTATTACATTCGATCAAACAAATAGACAAATTAGAGTAGGTATAGATAATAGTAATGTATTATCTGTCGGTCAATCGTATACAGGTATAGGTACTAATTCAGCTACCCTCAACCCTACAGAAGCATTACAAGTATACGGAACAGTATCAGCTTCCGGTGATTTACATTTAGGGCATGGTGTAGATGGTACAGGAGATATAAGTATATCAGGATCAATTGCATCCCGAAACTACAGATCATTCTATATAGCAGCAGCTGGTATGACACCATCAATAACTAACGGTGCATCTACATCTACAGAAGAGCGCCCTGGAAACGCATCTGGAGATCAAACATATCCAACAGTGGATTATCTTGCATTTGATGGTGCAACAAATGAAGCAGCTAACTTCCAAATTACAATGCCAGGAGAGTGGGACTTAGGTACAATAAAAGCTAAATTCTACTTCATGACAAATACAGCTACAACTAATACAGTAAAATTCAACATATCAGCAGCAGCTACTAGTACTAATGAAGTATTGAATAGTGTATTTAGTAACATATACCAAGTAAATACTACCCCAGCATCAGCAGATGATGAGTTCTTAATAATTTCAGGACCAACATCAGCAATCACAGTGCAGAATACACCTACAGCATTTGATCTAATCAATTTCCAAATTGCAAGAAATACTACTGACACATATACAGGTGACGCACACCTATTAGGAATATCAATTCAATATCGTGAACATGTAGTAGCAGAAGCATCTTGGTAATAAGAGGTAATTATGGCTTATAGATCATTCACCGCATTAGCAACCAGAAAATCACCTGCATTTCGTGGTAAATCACTACGACTTGATGGTGTTTCTGATTTTATTGATCTCCAAGGCTATGAAGCACTTGCATTTCGTATCGCATTAAGGAACTCTTCTAAAACTACATCATCAACAACTCAAGCTCCATGCTCATGGGACTTCTGGGTCAGATTTGATAGTACCACTAAAAGCGAAATAATCGCACATCATAATACCTCTGGTAATGATATGGAGTATTTCATTATGAAGATGTATTCAGCTAAAGGAACAGATAACACATCACTATCCGATTCAGGATATTATAACGGACCATTTTGTGGATTAATAAGCGATAGTACCGGTTACTTAAGGATAGCTTCTGGTTGGGGACTGCGAGGAGTTAAAGCTGTTAGTAATAGACTAATTAGGTATGGGCATACTCCTATAGAATCTGATACATGGTACCACGTTGTAGCAACTTACGATGGAAACGACACTGCAGACAAAGGAATCGGTATATATATTAATGGTGTCTCACAAACACTATCAACTTTTTACCCTGTAGGCACATCAACAGGTGAACAAACAGGTACTGCTACTCTTGCAAGAGTTTACTATTACCCGTATGCTCCAACTACTGATACATTCCCAGGAGGGTACTCTACAGGTGATGTAAATAATTACACTGGACTCTATGAACTAGGTGCACCTGTAGCTTTAGGACGGAATCAAGATAGTTACCTTGCTATGGATATACATCGAAGCGCCTTCTGGTCTAACACGTTATTAGATGTAGATGATGCAGTAGGGTTATATAATAATGGTACACCATGGACTAACTATCATACTAATCAAGGATCAGGTACAGGTCAATATGATAAAGGTGAAGACGTACACGCTACTCAAACTATTAAGTTTACTAATGATTTTCAAAATGGTACAATAAGTTTTACTGATTTACAAGGTATAACTAAGGTATACATATTTGCTTTAACTAGCTACGCATCAGGTTATGCAAACGGTGCAGTTCGAAGTGATGGTAAGATTCAGGTTTTATATGATAGTGGTGGTAACACCTTTTCAGCTACAATAACACATACAAACCTTTCAGCAGCAATCAACGCTAATCAATCAGGTATAGTAGCTACAAACGCTAGTAGTAACACTCATGTAATTCTAACACAAGCAGCTGGTGGAGCTCACGGTAATACTAGGATCGTGTATAATTCTACTACATTCGCAGGCTATGTAAATGACGGATCAGGAGCTGCAGCTCCTTTAGTATTTGTTGGAGGTATAGATAGATTACACGGGGTTTGGAGATTTCAAGGACCTAATGTAGCTGGTAATCTAGACAGTACATTACAGAGTACCTCTAATAGACTATCTGAATTTAATGAAGATGTCACTAACGGAGATCGTAAACAAGGGTACTACCGCTCAGGATCAAACGCATATCCAGTTGATGGTGTAACACCTGCAAATTACACAGCATGGCACCACTCTACTCACTATGTGCCAGCTATAACTAAACCAGCTTTAAACAACGGTGGTCTCTGGATAGGTGAATCAGCTAAACCATTTCCATATGCAATCGGTGATACTAATCAAGGTGGTATCATATTCTATTTAGACGGTAATGGAGGAGGTTTAGCAGCAGCTGCATCAGATCAATCAACTGGAGCAGAATGGGGTTGTGTAGGAACCTCTGTCGGATCAACAAATATAGGTGGTATGAATATAGGGGATGGTCAACAGAACACATTAGATATACTAGCAGCTTGTTCCACCTCAGGTATAGCCGCAAAATTATGTGCAGATTTAACGCTAAATGGTTATAGTGATTGGTTTTTACCTTCCTTCTTAGAGTTAAATGAGATGAGTGCTAAAATCGGTTCAGTGTCATCACTAGGGAATGTTGGGAATTTTGCTGACGCTACTACTGAATATTACTGGTCCTCTACACAATACTATGCGAACGGATATTCAATTACGTTTGACCACATTGGAGGTACTACACAGGCTAAAGACACATCACTCTACGTACGCGCCATCAGAGCTTTTTAATCTATACCATAACTAACAGAATATGAAAATAACACAATACATAATCCTCACCTTAACCGACTACACATCTGATCAACTATCAGATATTGATAAACTATGTGAAACATTTTTATCACATGCTAAGTACAATAAAGATAACACTAAAGTTGTAATGAAGGTAATGTCTAATAGTCAAGGTATTTATAATGCTTTAATCTCATCACTAACTATGTATAATTCAGGGGAAATAAAGTTAATTATGAAGTCAAGTGATTGGATAAAAGTTTCCGATCCAGATTATGTAGATGAGATCCTCCCAATACCTCCTGAAGACTAGTATACGTATCTACCACGCTGTAAATTGAGTGTTTGAGTATGTAGAACGATATTTATTTAAGACTACATCAATAAGTAGCAAGTATAAATCACATTAAAAAGGAGTTAGTTATGGAAGAATCAATCAAGTTCACAGAAGAAGAAATGATCAAGATTAAAGAGGTACAGACGGAATATCAGCAAAAAACAGCAGTGTTTGGTCAATTAAGCTTTCAAAAATTTCAATTAGAAAGACAATTAGAGACAGCAACCAGCGCTGAGGTATCATTAAAAAAAGAAATTATAGATTTAGAGCAGCAAGAACGAGCACTAGTCAAAGAATTAAACGAAAAGTATGGTGCTGGCACATTAGATCCACAAACCGGGGAATTTAAACCAGCCCAATCATAAATTAAAAGTAGGAGTCGCTTATTATGGCAGAAAAAATCGTCAGTCCAGGTGTATTTACAAAAGAAAGAGATCTATCTTTCTTACCAGCAGCTATCGGAGCAATCGGAGCTGCAATGATCGGACCAACAGTAAAAGGTCCGGCATTTGAACCAACTATCATAGAATCTTTTAAAGAATTTGAAGCTGTTTTCGGCCCAAAATCTAAAGAAACATATTTACCGTATACAGTAGAGCAGTATTTAAAAAGTGCTGGTCGAGTTACTATTGTAAGAGTATTAGGCTTAGAAGGTTATACGCTTACTAATGGTTTATCTGTTGTAACTGCAAATGTAGGTGCAATTGGTAGTAAGGTATCTAAAACAGTAGCAGCATTCCATCCATCACAGGTAGATGATTCTGCTAAATTTACAGTTGGATCAGGTTCAAAATCAGATGTATCAGGATCAGGATTTGTATTCTTCCTATCAGCGTCTAATGCAGATTATGATAATGATAAAAATCTTTCTGTCGGTATTACCGGTCACGCAATAGATTCAGCAGTTGGTAAAGGTGTAGAGCATATTGGTGGTTCTAAAGTAGGTGAAACTGCCTACTCTATGTCACTAGACCCTGCATCAGCATTCTATGTAACTAAGGTATTTGGTAAAACACCGAAAGATAGAAACAAGCCAGTTTATACTTATGTATTCTTTGGTAATGAATCATCTAGATCTAATGCAGCTAATTCTACAGTTGCATCAGAAGCGAAAACTACAAGTGTAACTGCAAGAGGTCGTAAGACTTTAACATTGCAAACTGCATATTCAACTAATAAAAATGAATACGAAGCAAGAACACCATTTATAACATCACAGAAAATTGGTGGTAAAACAACTGACTTATTTAAAATTCACAGAAGATCTCATGGATCAGCTACTAACTTTGAGTTTAAAATAGCTATTGATAATATCAGAGCAGCAGGAACAGTAGCAGGTAGTGATTACGGTTCATTCTCAATGAGATTAAGACGAGTTGATGTAAGTGGTACAATCCATAGTCAGTTATCACCATTTTCAACTAACGGTGATAAAGACAGAAGACCAGAAGTAATCG
>Ga0307995_1000391_pt1 | contig 30687 bp, 38 predicted proteins | sample EllFjometagen262_FD_203132 | JGI IMG/M metagenome (GOLD analysis project Ga0307995, IMG submission 203132) | Marine microbial communities from Ellis Fjord, Antarctic Ocean - #262 | ecosystem: Environmental > Aquatic > Marine > Unclassified | place: Southern Ocean | collected 2014-11-02 | reverse complement strand
AGAATCCAGAGCGACTGATTTCCCTTGCGCGCCACATTCTAATAGTATGAGCACTGATTTTTGGTCTTGGTTCAAGTCGAATGTGACTTTGGATGAATCAGTTTCTTAAAAAAAATAATACGAGGTAACTTATGAAAGATTTCGCAGGAAAGTTAGCCGTCATCACAGGCGGTGGCACGGGCATGGGGCGCGAACTGGCAAGGCAATTGGTTGCAGAGGGTTGTGATGTCGCGATTTGCGATGTGATTGAGGAAAACATGGCTGAGACCCTGCGTCTATGTGAAGCAGAAGCACCACAAGGCATTCGTATCACTGCCCATAAATGTGATGTCTCTAATGAAGATGAAGTGAATCAATTTCGTGATGATGTTTTGGCGCAGCATGGTCGGGATAGTGTAAATCTGCTTTTCAATAATGCCGGTATCGGCTCAGGAGTCAGTTTTGTCGATGGTGATCGAGACGAATGGGAGCGCACCTTCAATATTTGCTGGTATGGGGTTTATTACAACGCGCGTGCTTTTATCCCACATTTGGTCGCTGCCGATGAAGCGCATATGATTAACACCAGTAGTGTTAACGGTTTTTGGGCAAGTCTCGGTCCAGGCTCGACGCACACAGCCTATAGTGCGGCCAAATTTGCTGTGAAAGGGTTCACGGAAGCGCTGGTGACCGATCTTAAAAACACGGCACCGCACGTGAAGGTCTCGGTTGTTATGCCGGGCCACATTGGTACGTCTATCGCCATTAATTCAGGCAAGATTTCGGGGCACGCTGAGCCGATGGCAATGTCTGATGATGAAATTAATCAGATTCGAAAACGTATCGAAAAGCGTCAAGATATGGATCTGTCCGCAGCGACGAATGATCAAATACGTGAAATGGTTAAAGCACAGGGTGAAGCTTTCCGTGATAATGCGCCGACAACGGCGGCCGAGGCTGCTGCTATGATGATCCAAGGTGTTCGAGATGAGCGCTGGAGAGTCCTGTTGGGAGAAGATGCTCACGTACTCGATAAATTAGTGCGAGAAGCGCCGGAGCAGGCCTACGAAGATAGTTTCTTCAAGCGGCTCCAAGAGGAAGCGAACTGGGGCTTAGGCAGCTAGATTTTGTTGCCGTTAAACAATCGTCAAACAAGGTTTTTTGAAACGTGCTGCTGAATGTCACACAATTAAGCTGTGAACGGGATCATCGATTGCTGTTTGACGACATCTCTTTTGCAGTTGAGGCGGGCGAGATATGGCAGATCAAAGGTCCAAATGGTTCAGGCAAGACAACGTTGCTGCGTATCCTTTGTGGCCTCTACGAAGAATTCAGCGGCGCGATTGATTGGTCCCTAGATCAATATCCCCTCTACGTCGGTCATAAGCCTGGCGTTAAAGATCAACTGACTGTTCTTGAAAATCTGCATTGGCTGTGTCGGCTGCACGACATTGAATTAGATCAAACCGCTTTGTTCGACGTCCTACAGAAGCTGGGTTTACAGGGTTGTGAGCATGTTAGCTGCGGCAACTTATCCGAAGGGCAACGTAAACGCGTCAATCTGGCAAGGTTATTCCTGCTTAAGAGCCCGGTTTGGTTACTCGACGAACCCTTTAGCGCTATCGATGTGAAGGGGATTGAGCTGATTGAACAACTGATCATTGAACATCAAACCTGCGGCGGTGCAGTGCTCTTTACCAGTCATCAACCGATGCAGGCGGACACCGCTGTGAAGTATCTGGAATTGGGATAGCGTATGTTTATCGCGACCATCAAGCGTGAATTGCTGCTGAATTTCAGGCAACCGGCAGAGATGCTCAACCCTTTGGTTTTCTTTGTTCTCGTCGTGAGTTTGTTTCCGCTCGGCATTAGTCCATCAGCCGACGTGCTGCAAATGATAGCGCCGGGTGTTATCTGGGTTGCGGCACTGTTAGCAACGCTGCTATCGATGGAATCCATGTTTCGCTCTGATTACGAGGATGGCTCCCTTGAGCAGATAGCCGTGTCGCCGCAGTCTTTTGTGTTGGTTGTATTTGGTAAGATCGCCAGCCATTGGATTATCAGCGGCCTACCTTTGGTCATTTTAAGTCCCGTGTTGGGCATTATGCTGGCGCTGGACGCAGAGGGGCTCAAGGGTGTGTTGATTTCACTGATGCTAGGTACACCTATTATGAGTTTATTGGGTGCTATCGGCGCAGGTTTGACCGTAGGCTTGCGTAAAGGTGGCATTCTCATCGCTATATTGATCTTGCCCTTGTATGTACCCGTATTAATCCTAGGTACTGCGCTTATACAGGCGGCTGATGCTGGCGCGGACTATACCGGGCATATTCTTTGGCTTGGTGCCTTGCTCGCGTTGAGTGCCGGAATAGCCCCAATCGCGACGGCTGCAGGGGTTCGTATCTCTCTAAGTCATTAGGCGCAAGCCGCGGTTCCCTTACCTTTCAGGGGGTCTCTTGGGGGAAATAGTCCCTGACTCATCAGCCAGAGTCATGTAAACTTCTGCCCCTGAAAAAGAGGTGTTTTAACGTGTGGAACTGGTTCCATAGACTGGGTGCACCCCGGTCTTTTTTTGAAATGACAGGTCGCTGGCTACCTTGGCTTAGTGCTGCCTCGCTATTGACGCTTGGCGCCGGTACTGCTTGGGCATTGTTGTTTGCACCAGCGGACTACCAACAGGGTGAATCTGTGCGAATCATGTACGTGCATGTGCCTACGTCAATTCTGGCGCAGTCGAGTTATATGATGATGGCGACCGCTGCCGCTGTTTTTCTTATATGGCGAATTAAATTGGCGGACATTGCGTTGCAATGCATAGCACCAATAGGCGCCTCAATTACTGCACTAGCATTAATCACCGGCTCGCTCTGGGGTAAGCCCATGTGGGGCACCTGGTGGGTTTGGGATGCGAGACTAACGTCGACCTTGGTGCTGCTATTTTTATTTATCGGTGTCATGGCGCTGCGGTCAGCGATGGAAAATCGTCAGGCGGCAGGTCGGGCAACGGCCATTTTGGCAGTTGTGGGTGTTATCAATCTGCCGATCATTAAATTCTCTGTAAATTGGTGGAATACACTTCATCAATCGTCCAGTTTTACGCTAACTGAAAAGCCAGCCATGCCGCCGGAGATGTGGATGCCTCTGCTTGTCATGGTGATTGGTTTTTATCTGTTCTTGTTCGTTGCCTTGATACTTGGCATGCGAAACGAAATTCTAAGACGAGAAAGTAGGACTCAGTGGGTTAAACAATGGGTACAGGAGAAATCACGTAATGCAGTTTGATTCTTTTGCTAACTTTGTTGCCATGGGTGGCTACGGTTTTTATATCTGGGCTGTGTACGGTTTAAGTATGGTGGTTTTGATCGCCAATATTGTGGTCCCCCGTCGAACAATGAAGCGCATCCAGTTTGAGCAACAAGCATTTATCGCGAGAGAAAATCTTGCAGAAAAAAAAATCGATTCGGGTGAGGAAAAATGAAGTTTGGAAAAATGAAAACCCAGCGTCGCAATCGGCTTGTGATGGTGGCTTTTATTGTTATTAGTGCTGGGGTATCCGTCTCTTTAGCGCTGAACGCGCTGAATGAAAATATTAATTTGTTTTATGAGCCAGAGCAAATTTTGCGCGGTGAAGCACCGGTCGGAGAACTTATTCGCGCCGGCGGTATGGTCAAAGCCGACAGTATTTCTCGTTCTACCACCGATTTGAAAGTCACCTTCGTGGCAACAGACATGCGTGGCTCTGAAATTACGATGCAGTATGAAGGTGTACTGCCTGATCTGTTCAGAGAAGGTCAGGGCGTTATCGCCAAGGGTAGATTAAATCAGCAGGGTTTGTTTATCGCCGAAGAAGTACTTGCCAAACATGATGAGAACTATATGCCTCCCGAGATTGCTGACACGCTTGCGAAGGCGCATGAGGAAGGCAAGATAGGTGAAGGGCCCGCCGGCGAAAATGTTGTAGATGTACTTGAAAAAGGAGCCACCACACTTTGATTACTGAGTTAGGTCATTTCAGTTTAATTCTTGCCTTGGGCCTGTCCGTTTGCCTTGCCGTCATCCCTGCGATGGGTGTGATCAGAGGTAACACGCTATGGATGAAGAGTGCCGGTTCGCTGTCCGCAGGATTGTTTGCATTCATATTTTTAAGTTTTTGCTGTCTGGCGGATGCATTTCTTGCCGACGACTTCTCGGTTGCCTATGTAGCAAGAAATTCAAATACTGCATTACCCTTACAATATAAAATTTCCGCCATATGGGGTGCGCACGAAGGATCCTTCTTGCTTTGGACGCTGATTATGGCCGGTTGGACGCTAGCGGTGGCGACCTTTAGTCGAGGCTTAACGCTTGATATGCGTGCAAGGGTTTTATCGATCCTCGGCGCCATTACGATTGGCTTCTTGCTGTTTATCTTATTAACGTCAAACCCCTTTGATCGAAACCTACCTGTTTTTCCTTCCGAGGGTTCTGATCTCAACCCGCTGTTGCAGGATTTTGGACTGATAGTACATCCACCGATGCTTTATATGGGCTACGTTGGTTTTGCTGTGCCTTTCGCCTTTGCGATAGCGACGCTGACGACCGGCCAGTTGGATACGGCCTGGGCGAGATGGTCGAGACCATGGACGAACGTTGCTTGGGCTTGCCTGACAATTGGCATCACTTTAGGTAGCTGGTGGGCATACTACGAACTGGGTTGGGGCGGTTGGTGGTTTTGGGACGCGGTTGAAAATGCATCATTTATGCCTTGGCTCATTGGTACAGCATTGATTCATTCATTGGCTGCGACTGAAAAGCGCGGTGTATTCAAAAGTTGGACAGTACTGCTGGCGATTTTCGCCTTCTCTTTCAGTCTTCTTGGTGCGTTTTTGGTGCGTTCCGGCGTGTTAACGTCTGTCCATTCCTTTGCAGTCGATCCTGAGCGTGGCATGTTTATTTTGGCGTTCCTCATATTAGTCATCGGTAGTTCTTTGACGCTGTATGCGATCAAAGCATCGCGTATTCGCAGCGAAATTGGCTTTACTTGGTTGTCGAGAGAAACGTTGTTGCTGACGAACAATCTTTTTCTGGTTGTCGCAGCAGGTGCGGTGTTGTTGGGTACGATTTATCCGCTTATCTATGAAGCCGCAACAGGTGGCGACAAGATTTCAGTGGGGCCTCCTTACTTCAACAAAGTGTTTGTGCCGCTGATGGTCTTGCTGTTTATTGCCATGGCTTTTAGTACGGGCTCTCGTTGGAAAACAACGAGCTTCGATCGATTGATCAAGCGTCAACTGATTCCGTTGATCGTCTCTCTGGTGATTATCGGTGCGATCGTATTCATCGCCGCTCCGGTTTTTGAGCCTGTTGTGTGGCTAATTGGTAGTCTTGCGTTCTGGATCTTCGTCAATTTGTTGGTGGATATTGTGGAAAAAGTTTCCAATAAAACGAATAAGATTCTATCGCTATTCAAGCAGTCTGCTTCCTACTATGGCATGTTGATGGGACACCTCGGCATTGTTGTAGCGATTTTTGGTGTTGTTGTAACGGTCTACTTTAGTGAAGAAAAAGATGTTCGTATGGAACCCGGTGGTAGTTTGGAATTAGCGGGTTACGAGTTTCGACTTAATAAGATGTCAAAGGTTCAGGGTCCAAACTATTTAGCTGACCAAGGCGAAGTCGAAGTGATGCTTGACGGTGTCACCGTGACAACACTTTATCCAGAGAAACGACTGTATCAAGCATCCGGTAATGTCATGACCGAGGCTGACATGGATGCTAAAATTTTCCGTGACCTTTATGTAGCCTTAGGTGAACCGGTTGGTTCCGGCGCGTGGGCTGTTCGTGTGCATTACAAGCCGTTTGTGCGATGGATATGGTTTGGTGGTTTGCTCGTTGCACTCGGCGGATTAACAACGCTGTTAGACAAGCGCTATCGCATTGTGAAAAAGAGACGCGATAGTGCTGTGCAGACTTCTTCGCCAAAAACTTCAGCCACAAACACTTCGCAAGCGGCAATCGGGGCAGGTTCATGACTGATCAAAAAGCAGTCCCTGCTCAAGACGCGGTTCACGATACTGTCGACTCGATCGACCGTCTTGATTCAACAGACAAACCCCGTAATCTGAACAAGACTCTACTTGTACCTTTGTTTGTTTTCTTATCACTGGTTGCGATACTCGCGATTGGATTTCAATTGGAAGATCCGCACAAGTTGCCCTCGGTTCTGATTGATCGCCCGTTTCCAGAATTCGCAATGCGTGAGCTGCATGATGCGCAGCGCACTGTGACGCAAAACGATTTTAAAGGTGAGGTCAGTCTGGTGAATGTCTGGGCTACCTGGTGTCCAAATTGTGTCATGGAGCATCCCCAACTAACGGCAATTGCGGCAAGTGGTGTGCCCCTTTATGGGATTAACTACAATGATGTCGATGAAAAAGCTAAAGGATGGTTACAGCGGTACGGTGATCCATTTACTTTCAATATCGTTGACGACCAAGGAAAGTTGGGGATCGACCTTGGTGTCTACGGTGCGCCCGAAACCTTTGTTTTGGATAAAAATGGTGTCATTCAATACAAACATATTGGTGAGGTCACACAGAGAGATTGGTTGATAACGATCAAGCCTTTGATTGAGCAGTTGGAGCATGATTCTTAATGCATAGAGCTGGATTTCTGCTAACAGCAGCGCTGATGTTTGGTTGTCTTACCTTTGGGCATCATGCAAATGCTGCGATCGATGCCTATGCGTTTCCGGACGAGACGTTACGTGACCGCTACAACGGGTTGATCGACGAACTTCGTTGTCCACAATGTTTGAACACAAATCTTGCCGGGTCAGATGCAATGGTCGCTAAAGATCTGCGCCGAGAGGTGCATCGATTGGTGCTGGAAGGCAAGTCAGATGATGAAGTATTAGAATTTATGTATGAGCGCTACGGGGATTTCATCCTTTATGAACCTCGATTCAAACGGGGTACTTGGCTGTTGTGGTTAGGACCTATCGCACTGCTGCTGTTGGCGCTGTTTTTTGGCATAAGGTTCAGCCGTCTAAGCAATCAAGTTTCAAACCTCACCGAAGACGAAGATCGAAAGATTGATCAACTCCTAAAATCACAAGAAAGTAGCGCTGACAAATGATGACATTTTGGTTGATGGCCTTCGGGCTCTGTTTGGTCGCCTGCGGATTTGTACTGATACCGTTGTACTTATCACGCTCTGAAGTGGCCGAAGCAGAAAACGCGAAAGCGCTGAGAACGGATACTAACGTTGCAATCTTCGCCGAGCGACAGGGTGAGTATCGGCAGTCCCTCGAGCAAGGGGATATCACTGCTGCTGAATTTGATTTGCTGGAGATTGAATTGAAGAAAAATTTATTGCAGGAAGCCGATACGTCGCCAGGTTCTCTCAAGCTTGCCAAACAAAGTCGTACGCTACCGCTGGTGCTGGCACTATGCGTGCCGTTGTTTGCATTCATCGCCTACTCGGATATGGGTCTTTCTTGGGGGGCTATTACAGACGTAGAGTTAGCTCAGGAGTTAAATAGTACTGAAGGGCATGATGAAGGCGACGTGGTCGCGAGTGTCATAAAGTTGGCAAAACGTTTGGAAAGTCAGCCAGATAATATTGAAGGTTGGTTTTTGTTAGCGCAGTCTTACTCGAACGTGCAGCAGTATGAAAAATCCGCCGATACATTTGCTTACTTGCTGACCAAATTCCCAAGGGATCCTTCGTTATCCACCTATTACGCTGAAGCATTATTTATGGCGGATGATCGGTCCATGACACCTCGCGTCGTAGCTGCTGTCGAAACGAGCCTAGAGATAAATCCACAGAACATTTCGATGCTTGAAATCAAGGCCATGGCAGCATTTCAAGCCGATGATCTACAAGGTGCCTTGGTCTATTTCGAAAAGGCGATGGCTGCAGGTGCTGAGCCGGATCGGGCGCAGATGATTCGACTCGCCATGAAGCGTATCGAAGAAGATATGCTCGCTCGGGGAATGACGCCGGTGTTTGGAAACGAAGCGCTTGCGGACAACAGTGGTGTGGCTGAATCAGCCGACGCACAAACGGCGGGCAGTTCAAATGAACCTGTTACGGCTGGACGAAGTTTGCAGGTGTTAGTTGAAGTGGCAGACTCTGTTTCTTCTGGTGCAAGTGCATCAGTATTTGTGTTTGCTCGAGCCATTGGTGGACCGCCGATGCCTTTAGCCGTTCAGCGAATGGTGAAAGGTGCCTTGCCAAAACTCGTCACACTGGATGAGTCGATGGCGATGATGGAGGGCATGGGTTTGGCCAATTTCGATCAAGTTGAAGTGGTGGCAAGAATATCGTCCTCCGGCATAGCGAACGTTAGCCCTGACGATTATCAGGCGATATCCATGCCGATAGATTTAAAGGGTGACCTTAGTGTTATTAAGCTGGTGATCGAAAAGAAGGTCAAAGACCAGTAGAAGACCCGAAAAAGATCAATAAAAAGTGGATACAAAGGTTATCAATAAAAAAGCGCACAATTGAAGACCGCTATTGTTAACTAACGAGTGATAAAAATTCCGCTGTACGCTGAACATTCAATCTTAAAAAAAATAAGGAAGTGTTATGAGTTCGTTGCTGACCCCCATGAGTTTTACTCGTGGTCCTGATATGAAAAACCGTTTTATGCTGGCCCCGCTCACAAATTCACAAAGTCACGATGATGGTGTCTTGTCAGATGAAGAGTTTCACTGGTTAACACTTCGGGCCAAAGGTGGCTTTGGATTGACGATGACGTGTGCGGCGCATGTTCAAGCAATAGGGCAGGGTTTTCCCGGTCAATTAGGTGTCTTTTCAGACAATCACCTTGAAGGTTTGACGCGATTAGCCAAAGAGATCAATGGTAGTGACAGTATTTCTATTTGCCAGCTTCATCACGCGGGTAATCGCTCGCCGAAAGAGCTGATAGGTAGCGATCCGGTATGTCCGTCAGCTGACGAAGATACAGGCGCTCGTGCATTGAGTTTAGAGGAAGTAAAACAGTTGCGAGAAGACTTTATTGCAGCGGCAGTTCGAGCAGAGGAAGCTGATTTTGACGGCGTTGAATTACATGGCGCGCACGGCTATATCATCTGCCAGTTTTTAAGTAGTGACCTTAATCATCGTGAAGATGAATATGGTGGCAGCCTTGAGAACCGTAGCCGATTATTGTTCGAAATCATTGATGGTATCCGTGAGCAATGCAATCCCGAATTTTGTCTAGGGGTGCGTCTTTCTCCTGAAAGGTTCGGTATTAAACTGGCGGAATCCATTCAGGTTGCTCAGAATTTAATGGACAGCGGTAAGATTGATTTTCTTGATATGTCGCTGTGGGATGTATTTAAAACACCCGCTGAAAAAGAGTTTGGTGATAAACCGTTGATCGAGTATTTTGCTGAGCTAAATCGAGGCGAGACCAAATTAGGCGTAGCGGGCCAGATTCGTACACCAGCCGAAGCCGAAAAGGCAATGGATACCGGGATAGACTGGATCATGCTTGGTCGAGCCGCAATCCTGCATCATGACTTTCCGATAAAATATGAGCAGGATTCAACATTTGTGCCTGCAGAGTTGCCTGTCAGCCGCGACTATTTAGCAAATGAGGGTCTTTCGCCTAAGTTCGTTGAGTATATGTCGAGCTGGAAAGGCTTTGTCAGCGACTGATACAGTCTTAGGAGCACGGTGGCGGGCATAAGCCTGCCACCTATCTCCTTACCTTTGTATATCTCTCTCTATCTCCCTATCTCCCTCTTTACCTCTCTATCTAGGCGCAAGCGACCGAACCGCCATCACAGGTAATGACCTCGCCAACGGTAAAAGCACCCGCCCGAGAACTCAAGAAAATAGCCAGACCGGCGATGTCTTCAGGCGTACCGACGCGACCTCGTGGGTTACTCTCGCCGACGCTACTCCAGTCAACATCTGTCTCACCGCCAAAACCAACCCCGGCGCTTAACATCCACGTAGGGAAAGGACCTGGCGCAATTGCGTTGCAAATAATGTTACGTTTGACCAAATGTGCGGCTAGAACACGCGTCAGATGGTGTACGGCAGCCTTCGATGGACCATACGAAAAATTGTCAAATATGGGCGTTTTGATTCCATCAACCGAACCCACATTGATAACGCGTGCTGGATCTTCGTGGCTGGCTGCTTTTTCCAACATAGGCAGTAGTTTTTGCGTTAGAAAGAATACCCCTTTCACGTTGGTGTCCATCACCTTGTCCCAACCGGCTTCCGGAAATTCTTCAATAGGCGCACCCCAGGTGGCACCGGCATTGTTAATGAGAACATCAAGCTTATCTTCTTGCGATGATAATGCGGCAACGACTGTTTCGATGCCTTCTATCGACGATAGGTCGCCGGCGATAGGGATACACTGCCCGCCATAAGTTTCCTGTAGTCGGGTTGCAGTTGCAGCGCAGACATCAGCTTTGCGAGAGCTAATATACACTTTCGCGCCGTTAGCCAAAAAGCCCGCCGCGATCATCTCTCCGATACCGCGAGAGCCGCCTGTAATGAGTGCGACCTTACCTTCAATCGAGAATAGATTGTTCATTGTTGATCCCTAAATAGAATGTGGTTTTGATTTGCTCGACGTAGCTGATTCAATGTGATGTTATTCGTACAACTAAAGTCGAGAATAATACGTTAGGACAATCGCTTCAATTATCATATGGCCACTGACTTTGGTATATAAGTGGGCTGAATTTAGTAAACCAAAAGGACGAAAAAAAATGTCGATACAGCGAATAAAGTGCGGTTCACGAATGAGCCAGGCGGTGGTCTGCAACGGTATTGTTTCTACAGCAGGGCAGGTGGCGCGGCGAGCCGGTGGTGAAGATGCAGAGAAACAAACTGCAGAAATTTTGAGCGCCATAGACGAGTTGTTGGCTGAGGCTGGGACTGATAAGTCAAAACTGCTTACTGCCAGTATCTGGTTAGCTGATATGGCGGATTTTAAAGCAATGAACAAGGTCTGGGATGCATGGATTGTGCCTGGTGAAGCGCCGACGCGAGCGTGTGTGGAATCTCGATTGGCAGCCCCACAGTTTACGGTTGAAATTGCGGTTACAGCAAGCGTTTAATTTTTTGAGTTTCGCTGCACCAAATTTATGCGAAAAAATCAAAACCTGACCCTTGATTAGTTATGCCCAAGGTGCAAAATGTAATGGCAGTTTAAATTCATTTACGATCGGTGTTCATATCAAGGGAGTAAAACAACAGAGCTTTAAAGATCACTTTACATTAATTTTTCAATAACGAAGGTGACATTATTCGATGGCGAAAAGATCTCACGTAAATTGTTCCGCAAACCGAAGAAAATCTAACGAAGGGAGGAAATCGAAAAAGCACCAACAGCATTATCCCAATCACCAGGGCATTCCTGACCATCAGGGATACGACGATCGGCAGAGTCTGCGCCAGAGTGCGGACATATATACGCTGCCAATAACGACCCCAGCGACGGAAACAGCGTATAAACCAAAACGCTGCAACCGACCGCTTGAGGCAAAAAACCCCGCTCAACAACAATACATCAACGCAATCAAAAGCAACTGCTTAACCTTTGGTATTGGTCCTGCCGGTACGGGTAAGAGCTATTGTGCTGCTGCGATTGCTGCAGATGCTTTGCAGTCCGGGCGGATCGAACGCATTATTCTAACCAGGCCAGCTGTCGAAGCCGGTGAAAATTTAGGTTTTCTACCCGGTGACGTCGATGAAAAGTTTGCAGTTTATATTGAAGCTTTTCGGGACTGCCTGAATGAAAGGTTAGGTTCAGGTGCCGTTGACTATTTTCTACGACACGGTCGCATTGTAGCCGCACCCTTGGCGTTTATGCGTGGTAAAACATTCGGCGCCGACAGTTTTGTGATTTTAGATGAAGCGCAGAACACAAGTGTCTCTCAAATGAAGATGTTTCTGACTCGAATCGGTGAAGACTGCAAAGTTGTGGTCAACGGTGATATCGATCAAAGCGATATTCATGGCACCAATGGTCTGGCGGATGCGACGGGTCGCGTATCCGGTCTGCCGAGTGTTTACGTGCATGAATTTGAGCGAGACGATATTGTGCGAAGTGGTTTGGTTCGGCACCTTATGGATCGATACGAAACCTGACATTTTGATTGTTGAGTTTTTGTAGGACTACACGTACGACTTCATCAGTCATAGCGTCTAGAGCACCATCATCTGTTATGGACAATAGATGATGGTGCAGGAGGGGTCATGATGGATGATTTGGATCGATCAATTTTCTTTAATTCAATTTTCTTGGTGCTATGGGCGGTTGCCTTTGTTCCTTACACCATCAGAGAAAAGAAATACGGTCTTCTGCTCGCAACATTTCTTCCATTGATCCCCTTCGAAATCTATCTGTCTTGGAATCTTCGTGAATACCCTTTCAATATTATGGCTGGTATCGCATCAGCATTTACAGGTTTGGCGGGTGGTTTTCTTATGCATTATTTTAATGAACGAGCAAAAGATAAGGAAAAATCATGAGAGAACTAATTGAGAGCGAGATTAATGATGTGAATGGCGGTATAGGTTTGCCGGGTGCTTTTATAGGTGCTGCAGTAGGCGCATTACCTGGGATTTATAACAAAGCGCCTATAGAGAATGTGGCAGCAGCTGCCCTTTTAGGCGCATTGTCAGGTGCTACGGGTAACTTCGCCGGTTCTGCAGCTGCTGGTGGATATGCAGTGCGGCTAGCTTGGGGTCTCAGATCTGTTGGGCTGGGTGTTGCCGCGGGTGAAGCAGGCAAGGGTAGTGGCAATTCAAGCTCCAAATCATTGATTCTAGGAGGCGACCTGTTGAGGTATCAGCGGCCAGACAAATTTTTAAGTTTTGCATGACGGGAAATACGGAGAACTCACTAGCGGAAATTGTTTTTGTCAAACTAGTGAGTACTCTACTTACAAGATTAAACCTCCTAAACCAAAAACCTTTCCATGACTGCGCGGCGATCATCCGGAATAGGCACAGATTTTCTCGCCACCAGATCCATCGTTACAGCGACAGCCTGACAGGTAACAACACATTGACCCGTTTCGACATTAAATATCAGATGTAGCATGTGCTGTGTCTTTTCGCCCAAGCTGAGAATACCCGAGACCATTTCGAATCGATCGTTGGGTTGCAGAATACCGTGATGATCCATGCGATATTCAAGTACAGCGCCACCAACAACGCCTTTACCTCGCTCGTTTTCACCGGGTGTGAATCTAGCCCAGAGATTGGGCATCGAATCAGAACTTTTCCCGATGTAGTGAAAGGGCTGTAGCGAGCCTGCTTCATCACATTCATCAGCGTGAATAATACCTCTGCCGATTTGGCTAAAGCCCGCTTCATGGCTCTGAACGAGATTGAGCTTGGAGTGTGCCAATGCCTTTGTTTCGATACCTCGACTACCGGCGTAGGCAGGTAGTGGTTCAAGGCTGTGATTGGTGTCTGTTAGTGACATTTCGATCACATAGACGAAGGCCGCCATCACGTCGTTTGTGCCTGTATTGCGCAGTTCGGCCAGTACGGTGAAACTATTGCTAGCCACATTCAGTAGTTTCAAGTAGCCGCTGATCGGTACGGCGATTCGAGCTTCAGCGATAAATCGCATGTGTTGCGAGCGGATGGAACGTCTTACGGCAGGTAATTGTTGCGGTGTAATGAGATTGTTTTCGAGCAAGCCCGCCTCAAGCGTCTGCTGCATTTTTTGACCGAAGAATCTGACGTTGAGATGATCGTTTTCATCACACTCCCATCGATTAACTGATCCTAAGTAAACGGGCCCGGATTGGTTCATGACAGTTTTGATCTCTGAATTTCAAAGCCAGCAAGGATACCTAAGTGTGTCTTGAGTGCCAATTAAGTTGTGTGTCAAATTCGAGCTAAATCTGTGATCGCCGAAGTTCAAAATGGTTTTAGACCCAAGGCATAAACCTCGCGCTGAGATCGCGTGCTTAAACCGAGCGTCTAGTCTTCTGGAAAAGGGTCTGTCATGCCTTTTTCAAGTGGGATCTGGAAAGCATTCAGGGTGAGCGAGATCAAACAGTAGTAACCCACTGTAGCAACGAGCTCGATCATGCCGTTTTCGGTGAAGCAAGAGACTGCCTCCGCATAAGTCGTATCGGTAATCTGATGCTTGTTTAGCAACTCTAGAGCAACCTGGTGTGCCAAGGCTTCTTTGTCTTTGAACGCGGCTTGGCCAGTCTTACCTAGTTCGTCCAACAGGGTTTCGTCTACACCGGCTTGGATGGCAAGACGTCGATGCGCAGCGAATTCAAATTTTGAATGGTAGTAGACGCCGACGGTACATATCGCAACTTCCTTGATGTTTTCCGGTAGCGACGAATCAAAGCGAATAGCCGACCCCAGTGCTTGCGCTGCACTGCCGACCGCTGGCGATCTCACAAAGGCGCCAAAAGGACCAATCATACCAATGCCCGGACGTCCGTTGCCGCGTGGTCCTTGTTCGATACTCTCAAGTACAGCTTTCTGTTTAGCGTTGAGTTGATCTCGCTCTATCGGGCTTAGTCTCATAATGTTTTACCTATCGTTGTTTGTTGTTAGGCTACTTGATGTGACCACCGGTAGGAAGTGGCGCAGGTTACCAAAGCGGGGCATTGGCTAGCGTGAACAATAAACTACCGCGGCTTTTACAAAAAAGACAACGTTTAAGACGGGTCAAAAAAACGCCGAATACGCGTGTCAGCATCGCGGCTTTGTTGATGTTTAAGCCGGGTTGTATTGGCGATCTCAGTTCGGCAAAATCAAAATGATGATGAATCTTTAAGGGGAAGCTTCGATGGGCAGATTAGCGCGTGTTAGTTCCTATACAACTTTGTTGATATCAATGCTCTCGTTTTCATCTGTGGCTTTAGCAGATGCAATCGATGACATTGCACTTGAAGCCTATTTGGAGGGTGTCATCGACACTTCCATGAAGGAGAACCATATTGCTGGTGCCGTCGTCGGCATTATGGTCGACAATAAGGTCATCATTAAGAAGGGTTGCAAAATTAAAGTAAGGAGATCTAAATGAGCAGTACCTATAATTTATATGGCGGTGAGTTAAGTTACTTCACACGTAAACTTGAAGCAGCCCTCATCTTTTATGGGCTGGATTTTGAGAATCAAGATAAGAATACCAACGATCCTTCAGTCATCGAGTCGCGTTCAGGTACCCATCAGGTACCTGTGTTGCAAACGCCCGAAAATTGGATGATAGGGGACACGACCCCCATCATGCATTTGTTGGATGCGCGCGTGCCCCACCGTCGTATGTTTCCCACAGGTCCGCTAGGAATTCTGACTCAAATAATTGAAGAATATTTTGATGAGTGGATAGCCCGAACCATGGTGCACTATCGTTGGCACTATCCGCGTAGTGCCGAGTTCGCCTCGATGAAAATGGCGGGTGGCAACAAGGATATCGCTCAGCGTGTCAAAACCTGGGGGCCGAAAGCTTGCAGAGCAACCGGTACTGATTCAGACATCCAGCAAAAAGCCGCTGAAGATGAATACACACGTATATTGGAAATGATGGAGCTGCAGCTGCAGGAAACGCCTTACTTACTGGGCGATAGACCCTGTGCGGTCGATTGTGTCGTACTCGGTAGTCTGCGCGCGCATACCAATATGGATCCTGATCCAAAAGAGACAACAGCCAAATTTAAACGGGTCGTGGCCTGGAGCGAAGGCGGTGCAGACAACTGGGACGGTTCTGGGTTGTTGGCGCCTTTTCCCGAATCGACACCTTTTGCACGGTTTATCTTGGCTGAAATGGAGTCGACTTATCAGCCTTATGTAATTGGTAATCAATCTGCGCAGGTGGCTGGTGCGAAAGCGTTTCATGCGGCCATATACGGTGAAGATGTCAGTTTTTTATCGCGACCCTACCCAGAAAAATCACGTCAAATGATTGTTGATAGGATTAACAACGCGCTGCCTGCAGAAGAACAGCAGCAAGTGCTGGATTGGTTACGCAAAGTGGATTTAGCCTATAGTTTTGCAGGCTAGGGGTGCGTTAGGCAGTCAGTGTTTTTTTGAAAACCAACAGCTGATTGTTCGCCGGCATGGCTTGATCTGAAACGAGTTCGAAGCCGTGCTTTGACGCCGTTTCAGTGACGACTTCAATATCCCTGACCCCACTTAATGGATTTCTGTCCTTCAGCCAGACATCAAAATTCGCATTCGAGTCCGTGGTAAATTGTCCTTTGTATTTGAACGGACCGTAAATCAAAATCATCTGACACTGACATTTTGTTGCGCCCATAAATAGTAGATCAATGAGCGCTGCGGGCATGATATGCAGGACATTTGTGCTGTAAATGACATCGCTGATGGGCCATGTCTCATGCTCAACATTGCTGATATCGAGATAAATCGGTGCGCTGACGTTCTTCGGCGCTAGCTGTTCTATGTTGCTGACAAGCCCGTCAAAGTACTCGCCTTGATCAGAAGGTTGCCAGTTTAAAAAGGGCAGGGCTTGTGTCATGTGAACAGCATGCTGTCCCGAACCACTGCCAATCTCCAAAACACGACAAGGGTCCGATAGCAGTTTGACGAGTTTCTCCGCAATAGACGTTTTGTTGTTATCTGCCGGTTGGGAAAAATTGATGAATGTGGAAATGATAAACCTCAGGGCGCGTTGCGGGTCAATGCTGAAGGTTTGAGTATGCGTTTGGTCGCGTTAGATTGAAAGCCAGCAGAGTGGCTAAAACGAACCTAGTCTTGCCGACCAAATTTTTCTCTTCGGGCTAACTTTTCCATCTCAACGGTATTAAATATCGCGGTTGGTTCAATGTCTCTTGCGGTTGATGGCAGCACTTCTGCAATACGCTCCGGACAAAGACGATAAATAGCGCCGTCGCTTGCTCGGCGAAGAAAGCCAAAATCGACCAGATAGCGCCGAAAGGAGACATAGTCTGAAAATCCATCCTGTGAGGCTATGCCATTAAGAAAAGCAGATAGGTGCAGATTGATCTCGGTCTCATCAAAAAATGCTTCTGGGTCTAAGGCAACGAGAGAAAGCGCCATAAATATATCTGCGTGTGCTTGCCTCTTCGGTAAACGCTGCAGAACACCGGCCCTAAATGTTCGATGAAGCAGGTCAACAATTTCAGCGTGATTCATCATGCGACCGAGTCACTTTTCGTAGCCTTGACCGCTTTCTTAATGGGGTGGTAACCCTCTGGTTCATAGGGCTGCAATTTTTCTAGCCACATTTCCTCCAGCACATTCAGGTCATCGGACGGGTTGTAGTCGGGTATATCCAGAGGTTTAAGCACATCCAATACTTCGAATATAAAAGCCTCTTGACCGTAATGTAGCCAGTCAGCTTGAAGTCCTTTATTGCTGTCATTGTTGGTTTTAAGGCTCATTCGATGGCGATTTAAACGTGCTTTAATATCGCGGCTTGCGGCAACAAAGCTGCGATCGTTTTTAACGTTACGAATACGATAGACACCCATCTCTTTTGGCGTTCGAAGGTACGCTTGCTTTAATTCTTTTCTTGTCTTCATTTAAGCCGCAAGACACCGTGTAAAAGATGATTGTAGATTAGCGATCATTGTATAGGGGATTCACAGTTTATGTGCCTTTTCGATTGATCGGCCGTGGTGAGGCAAGGAGGCCCGATTATGTGGCCTTTTTTTGTTTGGCGTTTGTCGTAAGATTGAAGCCACGGTTTAGTCTGGTGGAACGCATGAAAAAACAGCTTGTCGATGAATGGAACAAACGCCCCTGGTGGATGAACTTACTTTGGTTCTTCTGCCTGTATATGACGTTTATTTACATGCCCTTCGACATGTTCACGAAACCCTATGAGCGCTGGGAAGAGATTTGGTTCGGTTTTATTCTAACGGGCTGGCCGGCGAAGCTTACCGAACCTTTACATTGGTTGATCTACGCGGCGGGCGCTTTTGGTTTTTGGAAAATGCGAAGCTGGATGTGGCCATGGGCAGCGGTCTATAGTTTTCAGGTGGTGATTGCGATGGTGGTCTTCAATCTCTTCGAAGGACCGGGCATGAGTGATCACGCCAAGGGTGGTGGGCTTATAGGCGCGGTAATAAGCGGGGCTATCTTCATGATACCGACCGTCGCGCTTTTTCGAGCTCGTGGCCTTTTTACTCAGGCTGTCGAGGTATCAAAAGAGCAGGCTGCCACGAAAGAAAATTAGGTTGATCCGACTGCACTTGAATAGATAAACAGCTTAACTCTACTCGTAGCACAGCCAGATCAGGGGGATTTGGGTGTTACTGTGTTACTTAAATACGTGATTGAAATAGTTTCTTTAAATTCTGTCATCACATTACAAAAATCTGTTAACTCACATCCATCTGTAAAAACACAGCAGTGCAAACGATGAGCAACTTCATCAAAGGCATCTTATCCAGGTAAGATCTCGATTCTTGGCGACGGGTTTCTAATTTGCTCACTGGCTTCGTGTGTCTCGCTAATAAGTCGTCTGAAAATAGATAGCTCGCCATATCGCTGAGTCCCTATGTGCTCTTTTAAGTGAATTGAGCTGATTCTTGTTCAGCTATTTCCTTGTGCCGGTTTCTAATGCGTGTCTTTGTATCTCTCTGCTTTACGAGGGATAGTAATGCAACTGCTGTGCCAGAATCGAAGCAATCACAAACAGAGCGTTGTTAACAAAGCTGGAGTCTATAATTTAGGTGGTTTGCTACCTGCTTGCGTTTAGCTGCAACGTACGCGAACGATGCTGCGAGTAAACATGGGTTGGTAGTTAACCGTGCAATGCTATTAAGCCCCTTGGTTATTGCACCCAAATGAGGCGCTAATCGAAACTGGATCGATGTTCGTCAGCATAAAAATGCGTGTTCAACGCGGTTATCGTTACCGATGGCCTGCTTGCGGCGGGGCTGTGATTCAAGACCTGACTCGTTTACTCTACAAGACCGCCAGCCGCCAATCTGAGCCTAATCCAGATCCCAGGAACAAGCGTCTTCGTTGGGGGCTTGTTCCGTAGATTGTTTTGTAGTGAGTCCGCTAGATCGTTCTCTAGATCGTTGAGAACTTAGTTCGGATTTTGAGATAGAGATATTCATGAGTAACGAAACACAAAAAACGGTAAGCAGTGGTTCAGGACCTACGTCGAGGGCAGACACGACGCTGTATAAAGCCGGCATGTTTGATTCGCTGAAGATTCGCGATTTTCGCTTCTTGTGGGTGTCGAGTCTATGTGCAACCTTTGCCATGCAAATGCAGATGGTCGCGCGGGGTTGGTTAATCTATGACATGACGAGCTCACCGCTGGCACTTACGTGGGTCATGCTTTCCTTCATGCTGCCGTCTTTTCTTTTCTCCCTAGCGGGTGGTGTCATCGCTGATCGGCTAAAGAAAAAACCGGTGATGATTCTGTCTCAGTTGCTGAACGCCTGCGCAACGATACTCCTGGCGTACTTTATTTATACAGGCAATATTGAGTTTTGGGATTTCATTTACTTCGGTCTTTTTAATGGCACGATATTGGCGTTCAGCATGCCGGCACGAAGCGCGATAACACCAGAGATTGTTGGCCCCGACAATATGGTGAATGCCATGGCGTTACAAAGTGCCACCTTCAACCTTGCCCGCGTGATGGGTCCTGCCATTGCCGGTGGCATGATTGCGTTCTTCGCGGCAGGTGATAAGACGAGCACAGAAGGTGTTGGCATTGTGTTTTTCGTCATTGCGGGGCTTTATTTTCTGTCGGTGGTTTGTACATCGATGCTGAACTACAAAGGCGAGCCAATCGCTCGTAAAAAAGCCTCGCCGTTAGAGGATATTCGCGAAGGCTTTCGTTACATGCTCGATGAAAAACTGATTATGGGTCTACTAATCATGGGTTTTGTACCGTTTACCTTCGGTTTTTCAGCTTCATTTTTACTGCCCGCGTTCAATCACGACATTATTAACGGCGGGCCTGGGGATTTGGGGTTGTTAATGACAGCGATGGGCGGTGGCGCTCTTTGTGGATCTTTATTGCTAGCCAAGCTCGGTGATTTTCCTAAAAAGGGCCGAGTCATGTTTTATTGCGCGTTTCTCTGGGCGATATCTTTAGCATTGTTTGCCTTTTCGAATTCACTTCACACCGCGATGGCGATGGGTATTTTGACGGGTCTTTTTAGCGCCATCTTTGGTGCGCTCAATATGAGTATTATTCAGCTCGCCATCAAGCCAGAAATTAGAGGGCGTGTTATGAGTATGATGATGATGACTCACGGGTTGATGCCCTTGGGTGTCATACCGATTAGCGCGCTGGCAGAATATATTGGCATTGATATTGCGCTGATGGTCAGTGCAGCCATGCTGGTGGTCAGTATGTTGCTGCTTGGATACTTCTTTCCTGACCTGCGTAACATCGACCGCGGTCACGGTGACAATGCGCTAGTCGCCAAGCGGTCATAGTGCTGAAGCGTCAATGTTAGTTGACGGGGCAGTTGATGATAGCTGCATAAGTGTTGATAGAGGGAATGCAAAATGGATGTGAATCTATCGTTCTTTGATTTAGTCAGTAACGTGCGCTCGATGCGTCGATTGAAGCCAGACCCTATCCCCTTGTCCGCCTTGAGAAAAGTATTGCAGGCAGGCGTGCAAGCGTCGTCCGGACAAAATACTCAGCCTTGGAAGTTTGTTGCGATCACTGAGCCGAAAGCCAAGCATTGGTTCGCAGAACGATATCGTGCGGCCATTTTATCGCGGTTTGGGAAGGTTAATGAATATGCAGATAGTCAATCGTCGATGGGACGCCAGCTTAAGGCGTTGACCTATCAAATGGATCACATGCAGGAGTTCCCGGTACTGTTGCTTATTTGTGGTCAGCGAGATTGGCCCTTTAAGGTGCCTCAGTCAGAACGTGTGGGTCTGGCGCCACCTAACTACGGGGCGGTTTATCCCTGTACGCAGAATATCCTACTGGCCTGTCGAGCATTAGGATTGGGGGCCGCATTAACGACCATGCACCAGGTGTTCGAAGAAGAATTACACGAATATTTCGAAATTCCAGACGAGTATGGCGTGATCGTGACAATGCCAATAGGCTATCCGTTAGGAAAGTTTGGCACGGTTAGACGGACCCCGGCTGAGGAAAAAACCTTTTTCAATCGGTGGGGGAACAGCGAGCCTGGTGAGACGTTGCGCTAGCGCCTGAAGATTAAATTAGTACGTGTGCGTAGCAACCACGAGCGAGAGTAACGTCTTCTCGATTTGAACTTAGTTTGGTTTTGATCTGCGTTTGATTCAACCACGGTCAGATCCGCAGCATCATTCGCGGCGTCGCCCACAGTAACTTTGGATAACGGCGGGTTTTGGGCTGTCTTTGTAGCCTTGCTCGAAACTGATCGTTTCAAAGTCTTTAGTAAACGCATTTTGTAACTCATTCTCCTTTAATAGAAAGTCTGGATTTGACGGCTTGCCGTAGGCTTCATTGCCCGTCATGAAAGTTTGACACATAAATACGCCATTTGGTTTGCAATGGATGACAATATTTTCAAACCCAGGTCTATATAGATAATTCGTCACAATAATTGCATCGAATGTTTCAGCAAACGGCCAGGGTCTTCCCTGTTCAAGGTCGACCTCAATGAGTCGGCAGTCTGGGTGACGTTCAAGCTCACGAACCCCCTTCAGGTCTTTATCAACGGCGGTAACTCGGTAGCCGTTTTCAAGCAAATAGCGTGTATGACGGCCATTACCGCAGGCAAGATCGAGAACATGCCCTTTGGGCGGAATGAGGTGGCAATGTTGAGTGATCCATTGACTCGGCGCCATCCTTAATTGCCTGATGTCGTGATTCTGGCGATTCGGTCAAAAGGCGCGTCTTCAAACAGCTTCCTGATGTACGTTGCAATTGCCGCCGGCTTGATAAAAAAATCATCATCTTTGTGAGGGTAAGCTTTGCGCATGCTGGGTTCATTGATTGCGCCGTCGATGGACAGGATGGAAAAGTCCACATTATCCATCGCCTCATCGAGCGTTTCGGCAAGCACTCTTTGCGCTGCGCGGCTTGGTGCAATGCCAAGAAATAGCGGGATTGAGAGATAAGCAGCCGGTGAACTGCTAATGACGATGCGGCAGTTGCTGCGCGTTGACGCTTCGGCTACGCCATCGGGAAACAATGTTTGAATCAGCAGCAGCAGACTGACGACATTGACATCAAAGCTGTTCGAAAAATCTGCAACGTCGATTTGCATGTACTCGCCCCATCCGCCACCTTCGGTATTCACCAGTATGTAATCAGGCAGACCCATTTCAGCGACGATCGTCTTCAAGGTTGAGACCCATGCATCGCGATTAGTTACATCACATGGGTAGGCGTCGGCTTGCTCGAGCGTTGTCGCGAGTGAACCAATGACATTTGTGGAGCGCGCCACCATGGCTAAGCGATAGTGTGACGCGAGCTCCGTGCATACTGCTTTGCCTGTGGCATTACCAACACCGACAATAAGTGCCAGTGGTTTAGTTGCGGTGTGTGTCATAACTATTCCTGATTAATCTAAAGGGGTGTTAGCGATGGACCTTAAGACGACTGCACTGTGTGAAATGTTTGATATTGCTATCGAGTGCGCGCCGATAAAAACAATTCACCGCGCGATAGTATGCGCTTACAAGCTGGGCGAGATAGAGTGTTTTAAACACGAGTTTCTTCAAGGGTTAGTTTAGATCGAGTATCTCTCGCATGACAGGTTCCATCATCGTTAGGCCCCAGTCTTTGCCGACATCGATTGCCACGTCGGTGCTCGCGCCTGATTCACTTGCGGTTAAAGTTTTTAGTGCGGCAACGCGATTACTACTGCTGCAATGGACTAATACCGGTTCACCGGATAAATCCTTGAGAAGCTGTTCTAGCAAGCCTGCATTGACGGCAGTGAAGTCTTCACGTCCAGAAATGGGCAGGGTATGAAATTGCATGCCAGAGGATTGCACCGACTGGGCTTCATCCCACTCCAATTCTGAGGCTGCTCTTAAACTAACAATATGTTTCACACCTGCATTGCCAAGAATCTTTAGTTGAGCCTGAGTCGGTTGTCCGCTCGCTAATACATTATTGTCCTGCATACTTAGATTGAGGACATCGGCCTTCTGGATTAAATCAAAATCGACGTCGCTGGTCGGGTTGTCGCTGAAGGGCGCGCAAGCGGTTAAAATCAATATTGGTATTAGGGTGGCAATGGCTTTAACTGCGTTCATGGTAAACATTGGTTATTCCCCTGTTTTGCAAAGATTTGAATTTATGACGATTCACAATCAAGTTCCGATGAGGGGCAGGTTAACGAATATGTCGCTAGAAAAGCAAAAAGATGCCTGCCGCTTCGACGCAGAGTAGACTTTTAATCTATGTAGAAAACTAAGCCAGATGAAAAAGAAGTGTCGCAATCGACTTTGACAAAGTTTGCCGCAAACGCTGTGTTTAATCTTGGATTCAGAGCGTTCTTTGCTGGCGCTGGACTTCATAAAGAGCTATTAAAAAGTAAAAGATTAGACTCTCGTGTGACTATTTTGAAATTGACAGAACCAAGAGAACCATTTACGGTCACGGCGCTTTTGTAGATACAGAACTACTCGACGATTTGTTTATAATAGTGGGTCGGAAAGGTTATCTTTAAACTAAAGTAATATTATATAGGCGAGTGACTTTATTGTATGAATACCATAGTAAATTTATTGGAATCGACAAATCTATTCTATGCTAGTAAAAAACTACCAATAGGTATTAATAATGAATTTCATGCAAAGTCATAAAAAAGATTTCCTAAATTGCGTGAGCATCATACAAAAACGACTTCCGAGAAAGCTTCGTGATCATCCCATAAGTTTTATTGATTTTATGCGAAAAAGCCTTAATGAGGCGAGTAATATCAAAGAGTTCAAAAAGAAATTAGCTGGCCCAAATGTCAGAACAAGAAACGCGCATGACTTTTATGGTTGGATGTCTAAGGACGGTGCATGGGGTGCATGTCGGGGGGCTTTTTACCGCAGTGAAAATTACATGAAAATAGCGTTAGAAAAGAGGAGTGGAAAGAAATCGGATATAGATGAAGATTTTGGGGTTCATATAGAGCACACGATTCCTGTTGATGTTATTTTAGAATCGATATGGCATTGCAGAAAAACATTTGAATCTATTTCTAACGATCAGATATTACAAAAAAAATTATATGAGAAGTTCTTATCTATTTCCGTATGCACAGCGGTCACAAGGAAGGAGGAAAAAACCTGCATACCTAAAGAATACGAAAGCAAACATCCCGATTTTGCAGATGGCCGGCTTTTAAACATGGACTCGCTAAATGAGGTGCTGCCATTTAAGAGGTATAATTTCGAAAATGGATTAAGGCTGTTTGAGGTTATTAATGGCACAGAAATTTCGCCAGATAGTTGGTCGTTGAAAGATCATACTGAGCTAATGAGCAAGGTAAATATTTATGACTGGAATTACGTCTCAAAGTTTAGTTATTCCTAGCCTCAAATTATATAAGATTTTTGGTTTGTATCATTCTGCTGCACAGCAAAAATAGTTTGATATATCTACATCAATCTATAGCGATCATCGTATATTGGTCGGTTATTTTTGCTAAAAAAAGTGCATTGTCGATATATTAAATTATCCGACTTTTCTGTCCTACACTATCCTCGACGACGTCCCGTATTAAGTTAAAATTGTTTTTAATTCATCTTTAACTAAATTTTTAATTCCATAAATTTTTTCTGTCGAGATCGCAAGCCCATTATTTCAAAAAATTGCATGCGATTTATTATGTCGCTTGCGCTGATAGATGTAATAAAAACAATTTCTTCTCCCTTCCTAATACTCTAGGAAACCAAACCGAAGAGATTTGTTCGTGACTAAATAATATCCTCGGCTTGATTTAGGTGTATTGCACATTGCATATAAAGTCCATAAGGATAGAGTTTCGTCATTTTTTTAATGACACCTCCTGTCATCAAATAAGCGCTAGTATATCTGGATCTTTTTGTAATTCGTCAGAGGCAAACTGAAGTGTATCGCCGTCCGACTTAACAGCTGCCATGACCACTTCCTTGTCCGCTCTCAGTTCGTCAGAGGCATACTCAAGTGTCCAGCAGTTTTGCTCAATAGCTGCCATGACCACTTCCTTGTCCGCTCTCAGTTGGTCAGAGATTTCACTCATTATCAGAGGCCAGGTCGTGATAGCAGCCATGACCACTTCCTTATCCGCTTTCAGTTCGCCAGAGGCATACTCAAGTATTTCGCCGTTCGACTTAACAGCTGCCATGACCACTTCCTTATCCGCTTTCAGTTCGTCAGAGGCATACTCAAGTGCGCTGCCGTTCGACTTAACAGCTGCCATGACCACTTCCTTATCCGCTTTCAATTCGTCAGGGGCATACTCAAGTATTTCGCCGTCCGACTTAACAGCTGCCATGACCATTTCCCTATCCGCTTTCAGTTCGCCAGAGGCATACTCAAGTGCGCCGCCGTTCGACTTAACAGCTGCCATGACCACTTCCTTATCCGCTTTCAGTTCGTCAGAGGCAGCCCCAAGTGCACTGCCGTTCGACTTAACAGCTGCCATGACTACTTCCTTGTCCGCTCTCAGTTCGTCAGAGGCAGCCCTAAGTGCACCGCCGTTCGACTTAACAGCTGCCATGACCACTTCCTTGTCCGCTTGCACTTCGTCAGAGGCATATTTAAGTACAAATCCGTTCGACTTAGCAGCTGCCATGACCACCTCCCTGTCCGCTTTCAGTTCGTCAGAGACTTCATTGAAGGTCGTGTAGTTCCCTAAAAATTCCGAATTTGCGACAGCTGCCATGACCGCTTCCTTGTCTGTCCAATTTATCTTTTCCTCGTCTTCCTCGTCTTCCTCGTCTTCCCACTCTCTTTCATCAGAGACATCTCTGCGGGTTATTGAGGATTCACCCGATTGCTTGGAAATTTCCTTTGCTTCCCTGGCACCTTCTTCACTTTCGCTGCCCGATATTTCTGAGTCAACCAGAGCTTGCTGGAAAGCATAATCGGTATTTGCCATTAGATCTTCGAGAAACACCCATGCATCTTCACAGGACCATCTACCCGTAAAACCTGCATCTAAACCATGATCCATATCCATAATATCTACCGGTCCGCCATAACTAAATGGTCCACCATTGATCTTATTCTTGAGATCCTTAAGAAACTCTTTATCAGTAGATTTTATCGTTACGTATCCAGAGGAAATATTCGCCACAATTCATTCTCATTTAATAAGTCAGACGCTCGAACATAGACGCAATAGATACAGAATTGCAAAGCAAATTTATTTTAATGACACCTCCTGTCATCAAATAAGCGCTAGTATCTCTGGATTTTTTTGTAATTCGTCAGAGGCATACTCAAGGACATCGCCGTTCGACTGGACAGCTGATACGACCTCTTCCTAAACGTGAGGATTGAATGCCTTGCTAAAAAGATCCTCTAGGAGTTTATATGAGACCCTCTAGGGGGTGTTAAGAAGGACCACCTTGCTAGTAGGTGGTTAGTTGCGTGTTTAGGTTATGCGATACCTTTACTATTACCGCTGGTATCACCGTATTAGCTATATTTTATATAATATTTAAATTATCAATGTCTCATTATGATGATTTAAGTCCAGCCTCCTGGGCGCCCTTGTTGCTGCTTTTCAGTCTGTGGCTGCTGGCACGTCTGTTTAATATCTTAGGTCAATATTCGATTGCCGGTGCAAGTGATCTGGCATTTATGCTGTTGTTTGACTTGTTCATCTTTGTACCCATTATTAAAGCCAAACAATGGCGTCAGTTCGCCATCATGATTGTAATTGTCATGTTGATCACTGCTAATGGGCTTTATTACGCCGGACAACGAGCGCTCGTTGACAAGGGTAACTACTTTGGGAATTATTCCGGCTTTTACGTTGTTGTAGCGGCGTTTTTTGTCTTGATCTGAGCGTCCTTGGTGCGCACATTGTTGCCATGGTTCGATCTGCAGCAGAGTGCTCTGTGGGTGCAGACAATTCAGATTCTATGGATGATCAGCTTCGCAATATTCTGCGTTTTATTTCCCCCAATTCTGGTTCAGCCTAGGGCTGATGGGCGTCAGGGTTAACACCGTTGCCGGTGGTTGAAGCTAGGAATCAAGGCCATATCATTGTGGTATGCTTCGATGCGTAAATATCGGCAAATAACTAAAAAGTACGACAACAAAAGCACGACAAAAAAAGTACGACAACAAAAAATAAAAACAGGATGGTGACCATGAATCTCATAAAAGCTGCCTCTCTCGTAGCCCTATCTGCTCTACTCATTGCATGTGGTGACACTAGTAACCAACAGGACAGTGCGGAAGCTTCTTCTGAGCCGGCCGTAGTACCTGATATTGCTGCTCGAACACCGGGCTATAGTGAACACAATAACGCCTACTTCGGCGACCTGCATGTTCATACGATGTATTCCTTTGACGCGTTTATTTTTGGTACGACAGCGTCTCCCGATGATGCCTATGAGTTTGCTAAAGGCGGCGTGCTGCGACATCCCGGCGGTTTTGATATGCAGCTTAAAGAGCCGCTGGATTTCTATGGCGTCAGTGATCACGCATTCTACCTAGGCTCTCTTCGCTCGATGGCAACGCCCGGTACCGAACTGTCTAAACTCGATATTGCGAACGGTATGGATACGTTGAGTGATGGTTTGAACCGTCGTTCCAAGTTCCAAGAACTCATTACTTTCCTTGGGACCGATCGTCGTGATGAGATTTTGAATCAGAAAGTTTTCAAAGAAGCATGGGACGATATTATTGGGGCTGCGAACCGCGCCAATGACCCCGGTAAATTCACATCCTTTATTGCCTATGAGTACACGTCGAGTGGACCAGGCAACGCCAATTTGCATCGCAATGTTATTTTTAAAGGTGACGAAGCACCTAACTTGCCTTTTTCACGGCTTGATTCATTGAATCCAGAAGACCTTTGGGATTGGATGGATGAAAAGCGCGCTGAAGGCCACGAATCATTAGCGATACCGCATAACTCAAACGGCTCGAACGGCATGATGTTTCAGCAAACGACATTCGAAGGTAATGCACTCGACGCGGCTTATGCGGAGCAGCGAATGCGCAATGAGCCTTTAGTTGAAATCAGTCAAGTTAAAGGGACTTCGGACACACATCCGGCGCTCTCACCGAATGATGAGTGGGCAGATTTCGAGATCATGCCTTATCGAATAGCGACAAATATTGACAGTGCCATTAACGGCAGCTACGTCCGTCAAGCCTATATGAATGGCTTAAAAATGCAGGAAGACGAAGGTTACAATCCATTTAAATTTGGCCTAATTGGCTCCAGTGATACACATAACGCTTCTTACGCTGGCGATGAAGATAACTATTGGAGCAAGGTTGGATTAGTTGATGATACGCCTCAGGAACGTGGCTCCGTTAAACTGGACGAGCCCAATGCGGACGGCGGTGACTACGCGCTTAATAAGTCGTACAAAACATGGAGTGCCGCGGGTCTTGCCGGCGTATGGGCGCAAGAGAACACGCGAGCGTCTATCTACGATGCTTTTCGTCGTAAGGAAACCTTTGGTACATCGGGACCGAGAATCAAGGTGCGATTTTTTGCGGGCTACGACATTCCGGCAATCGATGATAAAGCGTTACTGACGAAAGCTTATACCAATACAACAATGGGTGGCGATCTGATCGCGACTGAATCTGATACCCCAAGTTTTCTCGTTTGGGCTGCACGTGATGCCAACAGCGCGCCATTGCAACGCGTTCAGATTATCAAGACGGCTGTCAAAGATGGTCAAACGGTTGAAGAAGTTTTTGATGTCGCTTGTGCCGATGGTAATGCAGTTGATCCAACCACAAACCGTTGTCCCGATAATGGCGCCCGTGTTGATCTGTCCGATTGTAGTTATAGCCAAGATAAAGGTGCGGCGGAACTTCGAACCGTTTGGCAGGACCCCGGCTACGCGCCATCGCAGCGAGCTATGTATTACGTCCGTGTGTTAGAGAACCCAACCTGTCGTTGGTCAACCTGGGATGCATTACGCGAAGGCGTTGCGCCAAGAGAGGGTCTGCACAAAACAATTCAAGAACGCGCGTGGTCTTCGCCTATCTGGGTGACACCCCTAGCTGGGCAATAAACATTGCGTGATCCGTTGGTATGGTTTGTTTTGATTGGCTTGATTTTGTTTGGCGCCGATCATTATTTGAATAGCCAAGAAGAGCAAATAATTGTCGATGAGGTTGTGCGCCAAAGGCTTGCGACCCTTTGGCAAACTCAATCCGGCAATCCGGCGACAGCGCAAGAAGTCGATTCATTAGTTCAATCCTGGCTCAAGGAAGAAATAATGTTTCGCGAAGCCATGCGGTTAGGTCTGGATAGAGACGACACCATTGTACGTCGCAGGCTTATTCAAAAACTGTCTTTCCTGTCTGAAGAAGTTGGCATAGAGACGAATGAGCAGTCAAAGCTGGATGCGCTAACAAGCTATTATTATGCGCATCAAGAGCAATACAAGACTGAAACTCGCTTTAGCTTTCAACAGATATTTTTCTCGACCGAGGAAAAAGCCGATCTTTATGGCGCCTCAACAGAAGTCCCGTTAACTAACTGGCAGTCTCTTGGGGAGACCAGTTTGCTCAATTCTTCCTACAAAGAGATGACTTTTGCCGAGGCGCGGCGTGATTTTGGCGTGCAGTTTGCGACGTCCTTAAGCGAACTAACTGAAAGTACCGAAGCGTGGCAGGGTCCAATCAAAAGTAGCTACGGCTATCATTTTGTGCGATTGCAGCAGGTGCAAATACAACAGCAGTTACCTTTTGCAATGGTACGTGTCCGAGTCGCTGCAGATTATGCTAGCGAGCAGCGATCAACTTCCCAGACCGACTACTACAATGCTTTGCGAGAGAAGTATGACGTCGTCTATGAGTAGCGCCTTTTCTGTTATTCATTGGCGTGGGTTTATTAAGTCTGTCCTCTTCTCTGTCCTGTCCATTATGGTAATGCAGGCATCAACATCTCATGCGCACGAGATGAGGCCAGCGCTGCTCAAGCTTACGCAGTTACCTGATGGGGAATGGTTAGTCGCCTTCAAGCAACCGCAGGTTGACGGCCGTTTTTTAAATCTACAGCCGATCACCAATTGCAGGGCAGGTGATGTCACTGCTGCTGTAAACGATGCTGCGCTGCAAGAGAGTTTTTCCTTATATTGTCATCAGCAGCCGTTGCGAACGGTTCAGATTGCGCGCTTGGACAGGACCTTGATCGATGTCTTAGTAACGATCATTAATTCCGATGGGACAGTCGATAATCACATCATCTCCGCCAACCAACCGAGTTTGGACTTGAGTCAGGGCGGCGCGTCAGTGCCTACTTATCTTGTGTTGGGCATGGAGCATCTCCTGTTCGGCATCGATCATGTTTTATTTGTCTTGGTGCTTCTATACCTTGTTGTTGGATTTAATAATCTGCTTAAGGTGATTACCAGCTTTACGGTGGCGCACTCAATAACGCTTGGTTTGTCAGCATTTAATTTGATCAGTGTTGCTCAAGCGCCGGTGGAAGCGTTAGTTGCTTTAAGTATTATGTTGCCAGCAAGGAAAGCCTTATTAATGCGTAGATCAGATTCAAGCTCAGGGTCGATTATTAGAGCCAATGCAGCGGCGGACTATAGTGGTTACTTCAGCCGCAACATTTGGCTGCTGGCGTTTATATTCGGTCTATTACA
>Ga0307995_1000390_pt1 | contig 30702 bp, 32 predicted proteins | sample EllFjometagen262_FD_203132 | JGI IMG/M metagenome (GOLD analysis project Ga0307995, IMG submission 203132) | Marine microbial communities from Ellis Fjord, Antarctic Ocean - #262 | ecosystem: Environmental > Aquatic > Marine > Unclassified | place: Southern Ocean | collected 2014-11-02 | reverse complement strand
GCAAGCAAGTTATTCTGACTTCTGACAAAGCTCCAGTTGACATGCAGGACATCGAACAGCGTCTCCTGTCCAGATTTAAATGGGGACTGTCTGCCGAATTACAATTGCCCAATTACGAAACACGAATCTCTATTCTTAAAAACAAATTATACAGAGATGGAGTTTCTATACAAGAAGACATTATCGAATATGTAGCAAAGAATATTAAAACTAATATTAGAGAATTAGAAGGTGCCATAATATCATTGATAGCTCAATCTTCTTTCAATAAAGCTGAAATCACGATTCAACTAGCTCAAGAAGTTGTCATGAAGTTTGTTAAAAACACAAAACGTGAAGTCTCTATTGATTACATTCAAAAAGTAGTTTCTGATTACTTCCAGATGGATGTTGAAACTCTTCAGTCTAAAACTAGAAGAAGACATATTGTTCAAGCTCGTCAATTAGCTATGTATTTTGCAAAGAAATTCACTAAAGCATCTCTTGCTAGTATTGGAAATCAAATTGGAAAACGAGATCATGCTACAGTACTTCATGCCTGTAAAACTGTAGATAACTTAAGTTTTACAGACAAACAATTCCGAAAATATGTTGAAGACCTTAGTCAGAAGCTAACGATTTAAATAAATTATATATGGAACAGGCAAAAGTACTCATGGTATGTTTGGGTAATATTTGTCGTTCTCCATTAGCGCAAGGTTTATTAGAACAAAGAATTTCACATTTAAAAATTGAGATCGACTCTGCTGGAACTGCTGGTTTTTGTACTGGTTGTTATCCTGACAAAAGAAGTATAGCTGTTGCAAAAAAATACGGAATTAACATTAGCAATCAAAAAGCAAGAAAATTTACATTTAAAGATTTTGATTATTTTTCACACATTTTTACAATGGATAAAAATAATTATAATGATATTATTAAACTTGCTAAAACTGACTCTGATAAAAAAAAAGTAAAGTTAATCCTTGAAAACGATCAAGATGTTCCAGACCCCTACTATGGTGATAAGAACAGTTTTGAATATTGCTATAAATTATTAGATAAAGCATGCGAACGAATAGCTGATCTGTTAAGTAATGTATAAACAAGATGTTTCATACGGAACACTATATTTAATTCCGTCTCCAATTGGTAAAAATCCTCCTCTTGAGGTATTACCACTTTCAGTTAAGAAAGCTATAGAAGAGTTAACCCATATTATTATTGAAAACGAAAAATCTGCTCGCCGTTTTATAAAAAAAATTACTCCAAATAAAAACCAGGAATCTTTAGTACTTTATCCTTTGAATAAATTCACTACACAAGAGGAAATCGAAACCTATCTAAACCCTTGTAAATCAGGATTCTCAATGGGACTTATGTCAGATGCTGGATGTCCTGGAATTGCAGATCCTGGAGCAATTATAGTCACAAAAGCGCATAAACTTGGAATTAAAGTAAAACCATTAGTTGGCCCTTCATCCATTTTTTTAGCTATGATGAGTTCGGGAATGAATGGACAAAATTTTGCATTTAACGGTTATCTTCCTATTGAAAAAAAGCAGCGAACTCAAATGCTTTTAAAATATGAAAAAAAATCAATTAGAGAAAACCAAGCTCAACTTTTTATAGAAACACCCTATCGAAGTGATACGCTTTTTAAGGATATTTTAAAAACTCTAAATCCAAATATGCGACTTTGCATTGCTTGTGATATTAGTTTAAGTTCAGAATATATTAAAACCTTAAATATCCAGGAATGGAAAAGAGAAAAACCAGATTTAAAAAAACGCCCTTGTATCTTTATTATTGAAGGTGCCTTTTAACGATATAGCTTCTGCTTATCAAGCCAACGCGTATAAATTTTTTTATTTTGATTATGTTTCACTAAGTTTTTTGCAAATAAATGATACCCGGGTTTATTAGGAGAAGCTACAAAATAAATGAAAGAATGTTTTTCAGCATTAAGAACTGCATCTATAACAGAAATATCTGGCATAGTAATTGGTCCTGGCGGTAACCCTTTAACTCTATAAGTATTATAGGGAGACCTTAGCTTAAGGTCTTTGTACAATACACGTTTAATTATTTGATCGAAATTATTTGATTTTTTTTTTAAAGCATAAATAACTGTTGGGTCTGCTTGTAACTTCATTTTTTTATTTAAACGATTTAAATAAACACCTGCAATTCGAGGCTGCTCATCTTTTTTGATTGATTCTTTTTGAACAATTGAAGCTAAAACAACTACTTCGTTTGGACTTAATTTTATTGACTCAGCTTTTTTTAATCGACTTATAGTCCAAAAATTATTGAAAGATAGAAACATTTTATTTCTAAATTTTTCAGCAGAGGTATCCCAATAGAGCTGATAAGAATTAGGTAAATACATCGTTAAAGCATTTTCTTTAGAAAATCCATTTTTTAATAAAAATACATAATCCCTAAAAGTGTTAAGCAAGGTTAAACTATCGGGTACTATCTGTCGAGAAACTCTACCAGCTAAGTTTTCTAAACGTTCTTGATTGTTAAAAGTCACTTTAACAGTCAGTTTTTCAGAACGTAATAAATTGATTATATCATTATTACTAATATCTTTTGTGATCTTGTATTTTCCGGATTTTACATTTTGAGAATATCCTTTTTTTTCTGCCGCAATCAAAAACTGATCGGTTCGTTTCAAAATGGGTTGCAACTGAAAGGCTAAAGAATCTATTGTATCATCGTTATCTATAAAAACATATGAGTACTCGTTTTCAAAAGCTGTATTACTCCAAAAAAATATTTGATAAAATTGAAAAACAAAATAAAGACCAATACCAACGCCAATAAGACTTGTCAAAACTAATATTTTTTTCTTATACATTAATTAAATGATTTTTGATAAATATATTCATCATGAAAGCTTCCATTATAAAAATTCCAGTCTTTTTTTAAACCTTGTTGTTTATATCCACAGGACTCAAACAATAAAACACTTACTCTATTTTCGACAGCGATATTAGCAAATAAAGTATTTATATTAAGATGTTTATGTGCATATTCACTCAGTAATTCTAAACTTTTTTTTCCAATACCATTACTCCTTTGGTCTTCAAGTATAACTATTCCAACTCCTGCTCTTCTATGAAGAGGTGAGAAATCAAAAAGATCAACAAAACCTAAAAAGCTTTCATCTGCTTGAGAAATAACAAATCGTTTTTGCTTAGCTTCAAAAATATCTTGATTTTGTTGTTCAATATACTTTGACAGTAAATGCTTTGAAAAAGGTTCATTTCTATTTGAATATTTCCATAAATGCTGATTATTTTCTATAGAAATTAAACTATCTAAATCTTTAGGTTCTAATGCGCGTAAAATTATTGAATCTAAATTCATATCTCAATTATTCCTGAATACACAAAGTCAGCTGGACCTTGAAGGTGTATATTCGTATATGTCTGATTGATAAAATCAAAATCAACAGTCAACAGACCTCCTAATGTCTGAAGTTCGATTTTACATTCTCCGTTAGATTCTCCCATGTAATGCATTGCTAAAGCAGCTGCTACAGCTCCAGTTCCACAAGCTAGCGTTTCGTTTTCTACTCCGCGCTCATAAGTTCTAATGTGATATCTATTGGGGGTATCTTTTTGAATAAAATTAACATTAATACCATCAGGCATGAATTGTTCAGAAAATCGAATTGCTGCTCCTTGACTATTCGTGTCTACTTTTTTGCAATTCTGAATCAATTTAACATAGTGAGGTGAACCAGTATTTATTATTATGGCATTATCATTCTCAATTAAATCAACAACATCTTGCATTTGTAAGCGAATCTGATTAGGATGAATCTGATAAGCTTTATGCAATCCATCTGCAGTCATAAAAATAGTTTCTGTCTTGATAATATTATGTCTTAATGCAAAAGAAACTGCACATCGACCACCATTACCGCATAGTGAACTCAATTTTCCGTCTGAATTATAATATATCATTTCAAAATCAGCATCAGAATGCGATTCAATCAAAATAATACCATCTGCGCCTATTCCAAAATGACGATCACAAATTTTTTTTAATTGATTGACTAACATGTCGTTATAAGATTTCAATCGATTATCAAAAACGATAAAATCATTTCCCGCACCATGATATTTATCAAAATGGATTTTCATATCGGTCAAATATAATCAATTTTAAAAGGTGTTAAATACAAGTTAAAGGAATTTTAGTCTAAAAAAAATGAATAATTTTGACAAAAAACAAACATGAAATCATTTTTTAAAACTTTCAGTATTTCGTTTTTAAGTGCTGCTTTTAGTCTTTTTATTTATGATCTTTATTTTCAAAATTCAGTTATTGAAAAAGATAAAAACATAGAAGTTCCTAAATTAACCCCAATCAATTACAGCTATTCAAAAAATACTATTGAATCAGAAGTAACAGATTTTACTATTGTGGCAGAAAAAACAGTCAATGCTGTTGTTCATGTAAAAAACACAAGCTCATCAAACTCTAATCTTCCCTCATTCTACCGTTATTTTTATGAAGAAGATGAAATACCGGAACGAATAGGAACAGGTTCAGGTGTAATTGTATCGCCCGACGGTTATATTATTACTAACAATCATGTAATTGAAAATCATTCTAAAATTGAAATCACAACTAATGACAATAAAACCTATACAGCCCATCTAATAGGAACTGATCCTGACACAGATATAGCTGTTTTAAAAATTAATACTCCACAAAAACTACCCTACATCTTTTTTGGTGATTCAGATGCTGCAAGAATTGGAGAATGGGTATTGGCTGTCGGAAATCCTTTTAACTTAAATTCTACTGTAACCGCAGGAATCATAAGTGCTAAATCACGAGATCTAAATAAACAAGATAGCAAGAACGAATCTTATATTCAAACAGATGCCGCAGTAAATCGAGGGAATAGCGGAGGTGCCCTAGTTAATACACGTGGAGAATTGATAGGCATAAACACTGCAATCTCTTCAATGACTGGAGGATTCGTAGGATATTCTTTTGCTGTTCCTAGTAATGTTGCTCGTAAAGTATTTGAAGATATTATCGAATTTGGAAATGTTCAAAGAGGACTTCTCGGAGTGATCGGTCAAGCTTTAGATTCAAACTTTGCCCAACGATTTGAAGTAGAAGAAACCGAAGGGTTTTACATCACTGACTTGGAGAAAGGACTCGGTGCTGATTTGGCGGGACTAAATCGTGGTGATATCATCAAAAGTGTGGATGGAATTATTATCAACAAATTTGCAGACCTCTCAGGATATTTAGCTAGTAAACGTCCTGGTGAAAAAGTGAAAATCACATACAAAAGAGAAGGAAAAGAGAATAATGTAAATGTACGTTTAGAAAAAATTAATCGTGCTCTATTTTTCTACATGGAGGTTCGCGAACTTACTCCTGAACAGAAAGAACAATATGGAACAGGTCACGGTTTATATATATCCAATATGAACAATCGACGATTGTATCAAAACGGAATAGATACCGGACATCTAATCTTGGAAATTAACGGAAAAAAAATAAGTAATCTAGCTGACATAAAAAATATAGATTCTTTTACGCTAGAAAATATCCTCTTTATGAATCCCTCAGGTGAAAAAGAAAAAATATTACTTCAATATTAAAATCAAATTGATTTTAGTTATAAAGTCGCAGCTATCCCTGCGACTTTGTTTATTTTTGCTTAAATCTAATACACTTATATCATATGCGAATTGATATTATCACCTTGTTTCCTGAGCTTTTAAAAAGTCCTTTTGAAGCTTCTATTTTAAAACGAGCTATACAATCTAAAAAAGCAAGTGTGTATTTTCACAATTTAAGAGCTTTTAGTAATCATAAACAAAAGCAAGTAGATGACTATCCATTTGGAGGTGGAGCTGGAATGGTAATGATGATTCAACCCATTGATCAATGTATTACCTCACTTAAAAATGAACGTGATTATGATGCAATTATATATCTTACGCCTGATGGTCAAACATTAAATCAAAAAAGCTCAAATCACTATTCAACTCTTGAAAATATTATTCTTTTATGTGGACATTATAAGGGAGTTGATCAAAGGGTTAGAGACCAATTTATAACTCATGAAATTTCTATTGGAGATTTCGTGCTTTCAGGAGGAGAATTAGCAGCAGCTGTTTTTTGTGACAGTATTATCAGATTAATTCCTGGAGTTTTAGGAGACGAATCCTCTGCACTAACGGATAGTTTTCAAGATGGTTTACTTGCACCTCCAATATATACTCGTCCCTCAGATTATAAAGGATGGGAAGTTCCTGAAATTTTAACTTCCGGAAACACGCCTAAAGTTGAACAGTGGCGAGAAGAAAAAGCATTAGAACGTACAAAAAAATTAAGACCAGACCTTTTGAACGAAAATTAGAATAGAAGTTGTTTAATTTAAAATAAAGTTTAATTTTGCAGCACGAAAAGAATAACCTCTGACGAAAAACGTGAATGTTGTCTTTCTGAATTTATTATAAATCCAATTATGGAATCGTTAATCAACTTCGTTCAAAACGAATTTATCGAAACAAAAGAATTCCCTGTGTTTGGAGCAGGAGATACTCTAACAGTTTATTACCAAATTCGTGAAGGAGATAAAGTACGTACTCAGTTTTTTAAAGGAATCGTTATCCAAATTAAAGGAATAGGATTATCAAAAACATTTACAATTCGAAAAATGTCAGGTACTGTTGGCGTAGAACGTATCTTCCCTCTTAATCTTCCTGCATTAGAAAAAATCGAAGTTAATAAAAAAGGTAAAGTACGTCGTTCACGCATATACTACTTCAGAGAATTACGTGGTAAAAAAGCACGTATTAAAGAAACACGTATTGATAAATAAAATTAAAACCGCCAACTGGCGGTTTTTTTGTGTCTAGTATCATACACTAAATAAACTCTACAACTTATATTTACATTCGAAATCAAAAATTAAGCTCATGTCAAAAATTAAAGTCACAAATCCTGTAGTTGAAATAGATGGAGATGAAATGACAAGAATCATTTGGAAATTCATTAAAGACCAATTGATTTTGCCATACCTAGACGTTGAATTATTATACTACGATTTAGGAATTCAAAAAAGAAATGAAACTAATGATCAAATTACGATTGATGCTGCTGAAGCAATTAAAAAATATAATGTTGGTATAAAATGTGCAACCATTACACCTGATGAGGATCGTGTTACAGAATTTAGCTTAAAAGAAATGTACCGCTCTCCAAATGGAACAATTCGAAACATTATAGGGGGAACTGTGTTTAGAGAACCGATTATAATGAGTAATGTTCCTCGTTATGTTCAAGGATGGACAAAACCAATCTGTATTGGACGTCATGCTTTTGGTGATCAATACAAGGCTACTGATACTATAATTAAGGGGAAAGGGAAATTAACAATGACCTTTAAACCAGAAGACGGAAGTAAACCACAAACTTGGGAAGTTTATAATTTTCAAGAGAATGGTGTTGCTATGAGCATGTATAACATAGACAGCTCTATTTATGGGTTTGCTCGTTCTTGTATGAACAGATCACTAGATAAAGGATGGCCCTTGTATTTATCTACTAAGAATACAATCATGAAAGCATATGATGGTCGCTTTAAAGATATTTTTCAAGAAGTATTCGAGAACGAATTTAAAGACCGTTTTATTTCTGCTGGAATAACATATGAACATCGTTTAATTGATGACATGGTTGCTTCAGCAATGAAATGGAGTGGTGGTTTTGTGTGGGCTTGTAAAAACTATGACGGTGATGTTCAATCGGATACAGTAGCACAAGGATTTGGTTCCCTTGGACTTATGACTTCTACTTTAGTTACACCTGATGGACTTACTATGGAAGCAGAAGCGGCACATGGAACGGTTACTAGACATTATCGTCAACATCAACAAGGTGAAGACACCTCTACCAACCCCATCGCATCTATTTTTGCATGGACAAGAGGGTTAGCGCATAGAGGAAAGTTAGATAATAATCAAGAATTAATTGATTTTTGTACTGCATTAGAAAATGTATGTGTTGAAACTGTGGAAAGTGGAAAAATGACTAAAGATCTTGCTACACTTATTCATGGAAGTAAATTAAACACTTCTAACTATTTGACTACACAAGAATTTCTTGCAGCTATAAAAGAAAATTTAGATTTTAAAATACTAAAATAAGCTTAATTTACATTTAAGGTATAAACCTCATAATGTCATTCATTGTGAGGTTTATTTTTTTTAAATTAGTTTAAAATAAAATTAATGAGCTTTAAAAAAATAACAGAACAAACCTCAAATCATCAAAATCTAGATAAAAAAAGTATTGCTGAATTATTATTTGGTATCCATCAAGAAGATCAAAATGCACTAAAAGCTGTCGGAAGAGTTCTTTCAAAAATTGAACTTTTAATTAAAAATATTATTGAGAGAAAAAAAATTGGAGGAAGATTGTTTTACATTGGAGCGGGCACTAGTGGACGTTTAGGTGTTTTAGATGCCTCAGAATGTCCTCCTACATTTGGAACAAAACCTGAAGAGGTTATTGGGATAATTGCAGGTGGGGATTTAGCCCTAAGAAATTCTATTGAAAATGCAGAAGATGATTCTGATCAAGCATGGAAAGATCTTAGTTTATATAACATCAATAAAAATGATTTCGTTATTGGAATTGCTGCTTCTGGAACAACTCCATATGTAGTTTCCGGACTTAAGGAATGTCAATTTCATGGTATTCCAACAGGTTGCATTACATGCAATGAAGAAAGCCCGCTGGCTGCAGCTAGTGATTATCCAATAGAAGTAGTTGTAGGTCCTGAATATTTAACTGGCAGCTCCAGAATGAAAGCAGGTACTGTCCAAAAGTTGATTTTGAATATGATTACCACTTCGACCATGATTAAATTAGGTCATGTAAAGGGGAATATAATGATCGACATGAAACTTTCCAATGAAAAATTAGTTGGACGTGCAGAAAAAATAATTATGGACGAACTAAACGTTTCAAAAGATGACGCAAAAAATTTACTTAAAAAACACAATAACATCCGTGATTCAATTAAGACACTAAAAAATGAATAAACTCTTACTTCAAAAAGGTCTCAAAAAAATGACAATAGTGCTTTTGTGTTGCTTTACAGGTCCTGTTGTCGTTCACCAAGCCTTTAAAAATCAAGAACATCCTTTATATTTTCCTGTACTTATTATTGGAATTATTGTTTTGTTTATTGCTGTTTATAATGGTTTCAAGGGAATAAAAGACCTAGTTAATGCTTTATTAGGAGAAAGAAAAAAGAGGAAACTTTGAAAGAGCGTTGTATGGCTCCTTTATACCCCTTATCTTTGCATTGCTTTTTATATAAACTATGATCGAAATTCGTTTTCCTGACAAATCAGTACGTGCTTATGAAAAAGGCACATCAGCACTAGAAATTGCTCAAAGTATAAGTGAAGGATTAGCGCGTAATGTACTCTCGGCTAGGTTTAACGATGAAATCGTTGAAGTCACTACTCCGCTTAAAGAAAATGGTGATATTCAGTTATTTACCTGGAATAACCAAGAAGGAAAATCAGCTTTCTGGCATTCTTCTGCACATATTCTTGCACAGGCTCTTTTGGCAATTTATCCAGATTGTAAATTAACAATTGGACCTGCTATTGAAAATGGATTTTATTATGATGCTGATTTTGGTGTGCATAGTTTGATAGAAAAAGACTTGGTGGAAATTGAAAAAAAATTCTTAGACTTTGCCCGTCAAAAGTTTCCATTTAAAATGCGAAGTGTTTCCAAAAAGGAAGCACTGAACTATTACAAAGAAAACAACAATCAGTTTAAGACTGAATTAATCGAAAACTTAGAGGATGGATCCATCACTTTTTGTGATCATGCTGATTTTACAGATTTATGTCGTGGAGGTCATATTCCACACACTGGATTCGTTAAAGCCATAAAGCTAACTAATGTTGCTGGTGCATACTGGCGTGGAGATGAAACCAAACCTCAGTTAACTCGTGTTTATGGTATCTCTTTTCCAAAACAAAAAGAACTTACTGAATATTTAGAACTTGTTGAGGAAGCCAAAAAAAGAGATCATCGAAAACTAGGTAAAGAATTAGAACTATTTACTTTCTCTAAAAAAGTTGGTCAAGGACTTCCATTATGGCTTCCTAAAGGTGCTGCATTACGAGAACGACTTGAAAATTTTCTAAAAAAAGCTCAAGCTAAGGCAGGCTATGAACAAGTTATTACTCCACATATTGGAAATAAAGAACTTTATATTACATCTGGACATTATGAAAAATATGGTGCAGATAGTTTTCAACCCATTAACACCCCCGCAGTAGGAGAAGAATTTATGTTAAAACCCATGAATTGTCCTCATCATTGTGAAATCTACAAAGCAAAACCATGGAGTTACCGTGATCTACCTAAGCGATACGCAGAATTTGGAACGGTTTACCGCTATGAACAAAGTGGAGAATTACATGGATTAACACGAGTAAGAGGTTTCACTCAAGATGATGCACACATTTTCTGTATGCCTAATCAATTGGATGAAGAATTTAAAAAAGTAATAGATCTGGTTCTTTATGTTTTTAGTTCTCTCGGTTTTGAAGATTTTACAGCTCAAGTTTCGTTAAGAGATCCAGAAAAACCAGAAAAATACATTGGATCCAAAGAAAATTGGGAATTGGCAGAAAAAGCTATCCTAAGTGCTGTTAAAGAGAAAAACTTAGACTATGTCGTTAAAACTGGAGAAGCAGCATTTTATGGTCCTAAATTGGATTTTATGGTAAAGGATGCTTTAAAAAGAAAATGGCAATTAGGAACAATACAAGTTGATTACACCCTTCCTGAACGTTTTGAATTAACATACAAAGGCAGTGACAACAAGCTTCACCGGCCAATAATGATTCATCGAGCACCATTTGGAAGCCTTGAGCGATTTGTAGCTATACTTCTAGAGCACACAGGTGGAAATTTCCCACTATGGCTGATGCCAAATCAAGTAAATATTTTGTGTGTTAGTGAAAAATATAAAAATTACGCTCAAAAAGTTTCAAGTTACTTGGAAAATCACGAAATTCGCGCCCTCTTAGATGATCGAAATGAGACTATTGGAAAGAAAATCCGTGAGTCGGAACTAACCAAAACTCCATATATGATTATCTTGGGAGAGAAAGAAGCAGAAAGTCAAACGATTTCTCTTCGTAAGCATCAAAAAGGTGATTTAGGAAGTTTTACGCTTGAAATAGCTTCAGAAATGATAAAAAAAGAGATCGAAAGCAGTCAATCATGCTTTAATGTTTAATTAAAAACTCTAAGACATAGCAATACGAAGAAGAAGAACGAACCGCCCTGGAAGGGTTATTAAAGTAGATCCGCACAAAATTAATAAAAGAATTACTGCGCAGGAGCTACGCTTGGTTGGTGAAAACGTTGAAATTGGTGTTTATACTCTAGATAAAGCACTGGCTTTGGCTGAGTCTCTGGAATTAGATTTAGTCGAAATATCTCCTAATGCATCACCTCCAGTATGTAAAATATTAGAGTATAAAAAGTTTTTATACGAACAGAAAAAACGTGAAAAAGTTTTAAAAGCGAAAACAAGTAAGATTGTTATCAAAGAAATTCGTTTCGGGCCTAACACAGATGAACACGATTACGAATTTAAAAAGAAACATGCTGAAAAATTCCTTAAAGAAGGAGCTAAATTAAAAGCTTTTGTTTTTTTTAAGGGCCGGTCAATCGTGTTTAAAGAACAAGGCCAGATTCTGTTGCTTCGCTTAGCACAGGATCTAGAAGAAATTGGAAAAGTTGAACAAATGCCTATTTTAGAGGGTAAAAAGATGACCATCTTTATCGCTCCAAAGAAAAAATAAAAAAAGAGTACTCATGCCAAAAATGAAAACAAAGTCAAGTGCTAAAAAACGTTTTAAAATTACTGGAAGCGGTAAGATAAAACGAAAGCATGCTTTTAAAAGTCATATATTGACTAAAAAGTCTAAAAAACGTAAATTGAAATTGACCCATTCTGGATTAGTTCACGATAGTGATGTAAAGAATATCAAAACACAATTGCGTTTAATATAAATTAACAAGGTTAACCTTAATTTTTAAACCCGAAGTCAGGCTAATAAAAGAGTAGTGATACCGCCTCCTTCAAAAAACAAAAAAATGCCAAGATCCACCAACTCAGTTGCTTCAAGAGCAAGAAGAAAGAAAATAATAAAACAAGCTAAAGGTTTTTTTGGAAGACGAAAAAATGTTTGGACAGTTGCTAAAAATGCAGTAGATAAAGCAATGCTTTATGCTTACCGTGATCGTAAAACCAAAAAGCGCAACTTTAGAGCGCTTTGGATTGCTCGTATCAATGCTGGTGCCAGAATTAATGGTATGTCTTACAGCCAATTCATTGGTAAGGTTAAATCAAATAATATAGAATTGAATCGTAAAGTTCTTGCTGATCTCGCTATGAATCATCCAGATGCTTTCAAAGCTATTATTGATAAAATCAAATAATTAAAAAACTACCCTCGAGTAGTTTTTTATAGCTTACCATAATGGATCTCACAATTTATTATAATCCTAGGTGTAGAAAATCTCGTGAAGCTCTCAATTATCTTATAGATCAAGGACATCAACCAAATGTTGTTCTTTATTTAAAGAACAGTTTAAATAAAGAACAGTTAAAAAAAATTCTTATTCAAATTGATATGAATGCTATTGGTATTATTCGAAAGAATGAAGCTGATTGGAAATCCCATAGCAAACAGAAAAGATTTGTCTGAAAATGAAGTGCTAGAATTAGTAGTTGCAAAGCCTAAATTAATTGAGCGTCCAATTATAACTAATATAAAATCAGGTGTTTTAGGGCGTCCTTTAGAAAAGCTTAAAGATTTTCTAAAAAAACATTAAACCTTAGATCGTATTAATAGTCAAAGAGGTTTTAAAATAACTATGAAAAGATTTCTTACCTTTTTACTTATACTTATTACAACAACACTATCAGCTCAGCGTCCTGGAAATGATGGTAATGCTAATTTTAACAAAATTAAAGTTAGTGGTAAAGTGCTCGATAAAGAAACTAAAAAACCACTAGAATACGCAACCATATCATTTTTGAATAAAAAATTCCCTAACAAAATTCAAGGAGGAATCACAGATGCTAATGGAAATTTTGTGATTGAAATTTTTCCTGCTAATTATAATATTGTTTTAGAATATATTGGCTTTGACAAGATAATTATAGAAGACAAATCTATCAAAATCAATAGAGATTTAGGAACTTTTGAGTTAGATATAAATGCAGAATCACTTAACGAAATTGAATTAATAGCCGAAAGAACTGAAGTTGAGATTCGTTTAGATAAACGTATTTACAACGTTGGAAAAGACATTACTGTTCGTGGTGGTTCGGTTGCAGATGTCTTAGACAATGTACCCTCAGTATCTGTTGATGTAGAAGGAAATGTCTCCTTAAGGGGAAATCAAAATGTTAGAATACTAATTAATGGTAAGCCCTCTGGATTAACTGGATTGTCTGGTCCTCAAGGATTAAGATCTCTTCCTGCAGAATCAATTGAAAAAGTTGAAGTTGTTACTTCTCCTTCAGCACGTTATGAGGCGTCAGGTACAGCTGGAATTTTAAATATAATTCTTAAAAAGGATGAATTAGAAGGATTTAATGGAGCTGTTGTTTTAAATGGTGGCTTCCCCACCACGTATGGCGGAAATGCCTCATTAAACTGGCGAACAAAAAAAGTAAACATCTTTAGTACGACCTCAATTAGAGACTCTGAATCTAGAGGTGGTGGTATTTTTGAAAGTAAAAATTTTAATCCTTTACGTTTTGTTAATGAAGATAGAGAATACCAAAGGACTAGAAAAAGTATATTTTTCAACTTAGGCGCTGAATACTATTTTGATGAAAAGACCTCATTAACCCTAAGTAGTTTTGTTAGAAAAAGTGATAACGAAAGTAAAAATACTACTGAAATTAAAAATCTTGATAATTCAGGAGATTTAATAGATCGATTTGGACGTTATCAAAATGAAGAAGAATTAGATAACTCTCAACAGTATACTGCAAATTTTACAAAGAAATTTAATAACAAAGGTCATGAATTAGTTATTGAATTTCAAAAAGAAACCAGTACTGAAGAAGAAAGTGATTTAGCAGAAAACACGAATACATTCAATCAAGAATCAAGCACTGATGAAGATCAACAAAGAACACTTATTCAGCTTGATTATGTTTGGCCTGTTAATGACAAGACTCAATTTGAATTAGGATACCGAGGTAATTTTAGTTCCCAGAAGACTGATTACAATGTTTTTGATCTACTATCTACAGGAAAAATACCTAATTTTGATTTAACTAATTACCTTGGGTTTACTCAAAATGTTAATGCAATATATACTCAATTTGGTAAGAAAATTGATAAATTTTCTTACTTAATGGGATTAAGAATGGAGAAAACTCATATAGAGATTGATCAGAAAACCTCTAATCTTTATAAAGAAAAAGACTACACTAATTGGTTCCCAACACTCAACTTGTCTTATGAATTTAATGAAAAAGAAAATATTACTGTTGGATATAGTAGAAGAATCAGACGTCCAAGATCTTGGTCTCTTAATCCTTTTAGATCACTAACTAGTTTAACCTTTTTTAGACAAGGTAATCCAGATTTAGACCCCTCCTATTCAAATCTTATTGATTTTGGCTACTTAAAACGTTGGACTAAGTTTACATTTAACGGATCTATTTATCATCAAAAAGCCACACAAGTAATTGAACGCATTACTGAGTCGACAGGGGAATTAGTTGCTGTCAGTCTAGATCCATTAGTTGAATTACCTCAATTTAGATCAACTTCAGTCAATTTATCAGAAAATTTAAGAACAGGTACTGAATTTACTTTAACCTACAGTCCTAAAAAACGAGTAAGGATAAGCGGTAACTTTAATGTTTTTAACTCCGAAACAATTGGCTCATACAACGGCGTTAGTTTTGATAGAGAACTTGTAAGTTGGTTTGCTCGAGTCAATAGTAGTTTTCCCTTGCCATTAGGTTTAAATGCACAATTAAGGGGATTTTATAGAGGTCCTAGAGCAAACGCCCAAACCAAATCCAAAGGCGTATTTACTATGTCAGGAGCTATTAATAAATCTTTACTGAAAAAGAAGGCTACACTTTCTTTTAGAGCAAGTGATATTTTTAATTCCGGAATAAGAAAAAGTACAACTGAAACGATAGACTTTATAAACTATAGCGAATTTCAGTGGAGACAACCTACTTTTATATTTACATTCACCTATCGTATAAATGAAAGAAAAAACAATCGAAAAAATAGTAGCAAAAACTATAGCCAAGGTAGTGGAGATGAGTCACCTGAATTTTAATCATAAAAAAAGGGTCTTTTAAAGGCCTTTTTTTTATTTCTTTTGTTCTTCTATTTTTTCTTTACCTCTACCATATTTTAGATATTCCCTAAGAGCTCCAATCAACCAATAAGGAATAACAAAAGTTAATAAAAATATCATTAACCAAAAACCTATGGTTAAGATGGTTAAAAATGAAAGAAATCCTAAATATTGGTCAAATTCAAACATTGGTTTGTTTTAATTAATACAAAAATAGACATTTTTTCTTTTAAATATTTTTGTTGAATAGGATTTTCCTTTAGTTTTTAATAAAATATTACTAAAATTAAAATGGGTTACTGATAAACCTAGTATTTTTGTATAAAATCATTGAGAATGGAATATCGAATTGAGAAAGATACCCTCGGAGAAGTTAAAGTTCCTAAAGGTGCTTATTGGGGAGCACAAACTGAACGTTCACGTAATAACTTTAAAATTGGAGCACCTGCTTCCATGCCAATGGAAATAGTTTATGGGTTTGCTTATTTAAAAAAAGCCGCTGCCTACACCAATTGTGAACTTGGAGTGTTAGAGGAAAGTAAAAGAGATTTAATCGCTCAAGTGTGTGATGAAATTTTAGCTGGTAAACATGATGATCAGTTTCCGCTTGTTATTTGGCAAACTGGTTCTGGAACGCAAAGTAATATGAATGTTAACGAAGTTATTGCTAACCGTGCACATGTGCTTATAGGAAACACTTTGGGTGATGGTAAAAAAACATTAGCTCCTAATGACGACGTAAACAAATCACAATCTTCTAATGACACATTCCCAACAGGAATGCATATTGCTGCTTACAAAAAAGTAGTAGAAATAACTCTTCCTGGAATACGAAAACTACGTGATGCTCTAGCTACTAAGTCTAAAGCGTTTAAAAAAGTAGTGAAAATTGGTCGTACCCACTTGATGGATGCAACTCCTCTGACTTTAGGACAGGAGTTTTCTGGTTATGTCTCTCAATTGGATCACGGAATTAAAGCTTTAAATAATACTTTAGATCACCTTTCAGAAGTTGCCTTAGGAGGAACTGCAGTAGGAACAGGAATTAATACACCCGAAGGATACTCCAAAAAAGTTGCCGCATATATAGAAGAGTTTACAAAACTTCCATTTATTACAGCACATAACAAATTTGAAGCTCTTGCGGCTCATGATGCTATAGTAGAAACCCACGGTGCGCTGAAACAATTGGCTGTATCATTAAACAAAATCGCTAATGATATTCGTATGATGGCCTCTGGACCACGGTCTGGAATTGGAGAGATTGAACTGCCTATTAATGAGCCTGGAAGCTCTATTATGCCTGGAAAAGTAAATCCAACCCAATGTGAAGCTCTTACAATGGTTTGTGCCCAAGTTATGGGAAATGATGTTGCAATAACTATTGGAGGTACTCAAGGACATTATGAATTAAATGTTTTTAAACCACTAATGGCTGCAAACATTTTACAATCTGCACAGCTAATTGGTGATGCCTGTGAGAGTTTTTCTATCAATTGCGTAAATGGGATTACTCCCAACCAAAAAAGGATTGACGACTTACTTAACAATTCTTTAATGTTAGTTACTGCATTAAATACAAAAATCGGCTATTATAAAGCTGCAGAAATAGCAAATAAAGCTCATTTAGAAGGTGTCACACTAAAAGAAGCTAGCCTAGCTCTAGGATATTTAACTGAAGTAGAGTTTGATTCCTGGGTACACCCAGCAGAAATGACAGGAGATGCTTAATATTATACCTTTTGAATCTATACACGCTCAAATATTTAAAAATTTAAATATCGAATGGTTGGAAGCTTTTTTTGTTGTAGAACCATACGATGAATTGGTGTTGAGTAATCCGGAAACTGAAATTCTTAACAAGAATGGTTTTATTTTCATGACCGCTAATGAAAATGAAATCATCGGAACTTTTGCTTTTTTAAAGAAAGGGGAAAGATTATATGAATTCAGTAAAATGGCAGTTACTCCCAATGAAAGAGGAAAAGGTTATGGAAATCAAATTATCCAATTTGCGATTCATTTTGCAGAACAGCATAAATGGGAAAAAATAATTCTTTATTCTAGCACTATTCTTGAAAATTCAATATATCTGTATCGAAAATATGGTTTTACTGAAATTCCCATTGAACTAGATGCACAGTATGCTCGTGGAAATATAAAAATGGAGTTAGTCTTATGATTATACTCCTTTTATTATTTAAAAAAATCTATTTAATCCCGAGTTAACTTTCTGTACTGAATTCTTTTTGGAATGATATCGGCTCCTAAACGTTTTTTCTTATTTTCCTCATAATCGGAGAAAGAACCTTCAAAAAAGTATACTTGAGAATCACCTTCAAAGGCTAAAATATGGGTACAAATACGATCCAAAAACCAACGATCGTGTGAAATGACTACAGCACAGCCTGCAAAGCTTTCTAGCCCCTCTTCAAGAGCGCGAAGTGTATTTACATCCAAATCATTTGTAGGCTCATCTAAGAGCAAAACATTTCCCTCTTCCTTTAAAGTCATTGCCAAATGCAATCTATTTCGTTGTCCTCCAGAAAGAGTAGATACTTTTTTATTTTGCTCGTTTCCACTAAAATTAAAACGACTTAAAAAGGCTCTTGAATTTACTTGTTGACCTCCTAACATAATAAGATCTTGCTCATTTGAGAAATTTTGCCAAATAGACTTTTCAGGATCGATATTACTATGTGTTTGATCAACATAAGCCAACTTAACTGTTTCGCCTACTTTAAATTTTCCTCCGTCAGGGGTTTCTTCACCCATAATCATTCTAAAAACTGTTGATTTTCCTGCACCATTAGGTCCAATTACTCCTACGATTCCTGCTTGGGGAAGAGTAAAGTTCAAATCATCATAAAGTAATTTATCACCAAAAGATTTAGCAACACTTTCAGCTTCAATAACATTGGTTCCTAAGCGAGGGCCATTAGGGATGAAAATTTCTAATTTTTCATCATTTTTTTTCTGATCTTGACTCATCAATTTATCATAATTTGATAAACGAGCTTTTTGTTTAGTCTGCCTTCCTTTTGGGGACATTCGAACCCATTCTAACTCTCTTTCCAATGTTTTTTGACGTTTTGAAGCTTGCTTTTGCTCTTGCGACAAACGTTTTGCTTTTTGATCTAACCAAGAGGAATAATTTCCCTTCCAGGGAATTCCTTCTCCACGGTCCAATTCTAAAATCCATCCAGCCACATTATCTAAGAAATAACGGTCATGAGTTACCGCAATTACAGTACCTTGATATTGTGCTAAATGATGTTCCAACCAATGAACTGATTCTGCATCGAGGTGATTAGTAGGCTCATCTAATAAAAGTATATCTGGTTTTTGAAGTAATAGACGACATAGTGCTACCCTTCTTTGTTCTCCTCCAGAAAGGATACCTATTTTTTGATCACCTTGTGGGGTTCGAAGAGCGTCCATAGCAATTTCTAACTGAGTATCTAACTCCCAAGCATTGGCAGTATCTATTTGATCTTGTAATTTTGCTTGTCGATCCATTAATTTCTGCATCTTGTCTGCATCTTCATAGACTTCAGGTAAAGCAAATTGATTATTAATACTGTTATATTCATCTAAAATTGCAACCGTAGCTGACGCGCCTTCTTTTACTACTTCTAGAACAGTTTTATCGTTCTCTAGTTGAGGCTCTTGTTCTAAATAACCTACGGAATAATCATTAGAAAAGACAACATCACCTTGAAAGTTATTATCAAGACCTGCAATGATCTTAAGAAGTGTTGATTTACCAGATCCATTAAGTCCTAAAATTCCAATCTTAGCTCCATAGAAAAAGCTGAGATAAATATTTTTAAGTACAGGTTGGTTTAAGCTAGGGTAAGTTTTGGACACCCCATTCATTGAAAAAATTACCTTCTTATCATCTGCCATAACTTATATCCTACCTCTTAAAGCGTTAAAGGCCCATGCGATGGCATAAAACCCAATACCCACAACAGAAAATCCTATTGTGTATTCTGGATAAATGAAGACACCTATTAGAATTAAAGCACTTCCTATAAATATCAACATTAAAGCAGCATATCCAACTATTTTGTTTTTGTTTAAACTCATGTTTTATGTCTGTAATTAGCAAATATCCAACTTTTATTCAAAACCTTCCCTATAGAAATCAGTACATTCGTAAATTGTATTATTGTTATGAAATTAGAAAACGAAATTAATAAAGATGTAATAAAAATTGCATGGGCAGCACTACAAGATCGTATTCGTAAAAATAAATTAGGTGGTGGTAAATCTCGTCTTAAAAAGCTAGAAAAAAAAGGGAAACTTTCTGCACGTCAGCGCATTAATTTATTGGTAGATGATCCGAAAAGCACATTTGAAATCGGTTCGTTAGCGGCTGAAAATATGTATGAAAAACACGGTGGTTGCCCTTCTGCTGGAGTCGTAGTTGTTGTGAGTAAGGTTTCAGGAAAACATTGCGTTATTGTTGCAAATGATGCTACAGTAAAAGCAGGAGCTTGGTTTCCTATGACTGCAAAAAAAAATCTTCGTGCTCAAGAAATTTCTATGGAGAACCGAATTCCTATTATTTATTTAGTTGATAGTGCTGGAATATATCTCCCTTTACAAGATCAGATTTTTGCAGATAAAGAAGATTTTGGTCGTATTTTTAGAAATAATGCTAAAATGAGTAGCATGGGTATCGTTCAAATTGCAGCTATTATGGGTAATTGTGTTGCTGGTGGAGCTTACTTACCTATAATGTCTGACGAGGCTATTATTGTTGAAAACACAGGAAGTGTTTTTCTTGCTGGAAGCTATTTAGTTAAAGCCGCTATTGGCGAAGATGTTGATAATGAATTTTTAGGTGGAGCAGATATACATAGCGGTATTAGTGGAGTTACCGATTATAAAGTAAAAGATGACCCAGCTGCCCTTAAAAAAATTAGAAGCTTGATAGAGAAAATGGGAAGTCAAACAAAAGCTGGACTTCAACGAACACAAAGTATTAATCCAATTCTTGATGTAAATGAAATTTATGGAATTTTACCTAAACATAGAAATCAGCCATATGATACATATGACATTCTAAATCATTTAGTTGATGCTGATTCTATGGATGAATATAAAAAAGAATATGGTCAGACCCTGATTACCACTTATGCAAAAATTGATGGATGGTCAGTAGGTGTAATTGCAAATCAACGAAAAGTTATAAAGAGTAAAACTGGAGAAATGCAATTTGGTGGAGTTATTTATGGAGATTCTGCTGATAAGGCTACTCGATTTATTGCAAATTGTAACCAACGCAATATTCCGTTAGTTTTTTTACAAGATGTAACCGGGTTTATGGTAGGAAGTAAAGCAGAACATGGAGGTATTATTAAAGATGGAGCTAAAATGGTAAATGCTGTTGCTAATTCTGTAGTACCTAAATTTACCATCATAATGGGTAACTCATTTGGTGCAGGAAATTATGCTATGTGTGGAAAGGCTTACGATCCAAAGTTTATATTAGCTTGGCCAACTGCTAAAATTGGGGTAATGGGTGGTTCCCAAGCAGCCAGCGTTTTATTACAAATCGAAAAATCATCTTCGGAAAAATCAGGTAAACTTCTAGATAAAGAAAAAGAATCTCAACTTCTCAAAAAAATTCAATCCAATTATGATAAAAAAACCGAAGTACTTTATGCTGCTTCTCAACTTTGGGTAGATGAAGTTATTGATCCCGCTGCCACAAGATCTTGGATAAGCATGGGAATAGAAGTTGCCAATAATGCTCCCATTCTAGAAAAATTCAACATGGGAATTTTACAGGTCTAAAACTCTATTAGGCGTTTGTTCTAAAGTATATTTACGTTTAATCTTACCACCACTGGTTTCTATGAAATTTTTGAAAAACAAGATTTTCTTAGGGAACTCGTAAGAAGATAAAGAATCACATAATTTAAGTTGATCGACAAGAACTTTAGCGTCAATTTCATTTGACTCTAGGACAACTAAAATTACTTTTTGACCTAATTCAGAATCAGCTATACTGCCAATAAAATAATCAACTGACAAGACTGCAGAAAGTTTACGCTCCAACTGTTCGGGATGTATTTTAACTCCTCCTGAATTAATCACATTATCAACTCTACCAATTAAGCGAAAGCTGTTTTGATCTAATAATTCAATCTCATCATTGGTTATTAAATTTTCTACGTTCAATTGAGGAGCATTTATAATCAAACATCCGCGTTCATCTTGATCTATTGATATATTAGGTAAACACTTAAACTTAAGAGAATGTTCCTCAATAGATCTAACAGCAATGTGCGATAGTGTTTCCGTCATACCATAAGTTTCAAATGCATTTACCTTTTTTTTTATTAAAGCCTCTTGTAAAGTATTGGAAATGAAAGATCCTCCTATAATTAACTTTTTAATTTGATTCATTTTAGATAAAGAATGAAAGGCTTGCATGGGGGTCATGGCAACAAAATCATAGGTTTTATTGTTTTTATAAAATGGTTTTTTTGAGGGAGAAACTAAATCTAAAGAAAGTCCTAAAATAATTGCTCGAATCATCATCATTTTACCAGCAATAAAACTTGCAGGAAGACAATGAAGAGCCTTATCACCTTTAGAAACATTAAAAAAATCTCCAGTAACAATTGCACTATTAACAAGTGCTTGCTTTTTAAACAAAATACGTTTTGGCGTGATTGTAGTCCCTGAAGTTTCTATATAAATCATTTCAGAAGAATCTAACCAATCCATTAAAAAATCGCCCATGAATTTTTCATAATAGTCTCCTTCTTTAATAAAACTATAGGCTACTTCTTTTAGACCATTACGATTATAATTATAACCATTCAATAAAAATCGATTATGAATTTTAGTGTAAATCGGAAATTCCATATTAAATTTTAGCAATTAACTTATTTTTCCAGTCTGACCAATTATATTTTTTAGTCATTAAATACAAAAATCCTGGATATAGAATAAATATTGAAAGTATTAATTCGGTACCTAAAGAGGGTTCGGAAACATCAATCAAAACAGATTCTGTTTGAAATGCAGTCCAAGAGGATGTAACCAACAAAGCTGTTATTAAGTTGTTTGCAGCGTGAAAACCTAAAGCCAATTCTATTCCTTCATCCATAAGAGTGATAATACCCAAAAAGAGACCTGTACCAATATAATAGACTAAAATTCCATATCCTAATTTTTCTACTTCTGGATTAAATAAATGCAAAAAACCAAAAATAAACGATGTCATGATAAGAGGTGCCCAATGATTATGAAACAACTTTCCAAAGCCTTGCATTAAATAACCCCTAAAAATATATTCTTCCAAACTAGTTTGGACTGGGATCAAAAGAACTGCTATAACAAAAAGAACAATAAAGTTTTTAAAATTAAAATTCCATTCATAAGATTCAGGAGTAAAAAGATAATTTCCAACAATCAAAACAACACTTATCCCTGCCCAGATAGTAAATGAAAAAACAACACGATTCCAATCTGTTTTTTCACGTATAGTTGTAATACTTTTTAAGGATCTTCCATGTATTTTTTTAATTACTAACCATAACCCTAAAAAACCAACCAAAAAAGGAATGAGTAATAAAAAAAGTTGTAAGTTTTTATCCAAACTTCGAAGCAATTCCATCGGATTACTAACAGAACTGGAAGAAATCCCACTGTCAATCATAAAATAAGTGAGTGGTAATTGACCAATAATATTAAAAATGATAATTACAAAAGACCCTAAAAGGTAAGTCCAAAAAGGCTCTTTGGAAGAAATAGCTGTTTTTAAAAACATAAATTAAAAAAAATTATCCCAAGGTATTGAATTCTCCATCCATAGACAACCACATCTAATTAACAAAGGAGATTCAATGTTGTTTTTAAAAAGAGAGCCCGTACCCAATCCTTGTGGTATATTTACATTCTTTTTGAAGGCCCATTGTGCTATTGCATTCAAGCCAACGTTACTTTCTAAAGCGCTAGTAGCCCACCAATCAATTCCATAACTCTTAGCGAGGTCAATCCATTGGTCTGAATTCTTAAAACCACCTAACAAACTTGGTTTTAATATTAAATAATGAGGCCTAATTTGATCTAATAAATTTTGTTTTTCTATTAATGAAAATCGACCAATCAATTCCTCGTCTAATGCAATAGGTACAGGACTTTTTTTACATAAATCAGCCATTTCTTTCCACTGATTAACTTGAATCGGCTGCTCAATGGAATGAACATCGTAATTGCTTAAACGTTGTGATTTATCTAAAGCTTCTTCAGGACGAAATGCTCCATTTGCATCGACACGAATGCTAATCTCACTTGTTTTATATCGTTTCCTTAGTTTAGCAATTAAATCTAATTCTTCATCAAACTGGATAGAACCAATTTTTATTTTAATGCAGTTAAAGCCTCTATTTAACAAATCATTAATTTGCTCACTCATAAAGTCATATGAGCCCATCCAAACTAATCCATTAATAGGAATGCTTTTTTTTCCTTCAGTGAAATCAGAAGGAAAAATATTGAACGAATCTTCAGAAGATAATCCTAGTTTAGCAGTTTCATATCCCATTTGAATGGCAGGCCAGTGGATCAAATTGGGCAAGGGTGATTCCATATTTATAGCAAGACATAATTGCTCTAATTGATTTTCAAAATCTTGATGATGATCGTAGCTTAATCCATTAAGAATGCTACATTCTCCTATACCTGAATTTACTCCATCCGTAAGGGTTAAAAACCAACTATTCTTTGAGGTTAAAACACCTCTAGAAGTTCCACTTGGAAGTTTAAATTGAAGGCTGTGTTTTATGAATTTCGCTTGCATTAACCTATGAAATAAGTTATAAATATAAGAATCGAAAAAAAAAAGGTCGATAAGGCCAGCTTTTTTAACTCTGGATCCAACTTTTTAGGATCTTTATTTTTAAGCACTATCCGAAAATGTAACAACAAAGGAATAAAGGCAATAAAAGGCAGCCAGAAAAATGTATTTGATCCGGATAAAGAAACATAAATAATAATTATAATAGAAAATATCAATAAAATTAAATGATAAAACTTAGAGCTTGATTTACCCAGAAGTACTACAAGAGTGTTTTTTCCAACTAAAGCATCACTTTCCCGATCACGCATATTATTCAAATTCAAAACACCTACTGATAAAAAACCAAGAGCAATTGACAAATAGAACACATTTTCTGAAAGACTTTTTAATTGTATAAAATAACTTCCCAAAACACTCAAGCAACCAAAAAACAAGAATACAAAGAGATCTCCAAGACCATTATAACCATAAGCTTTTTTACCAACTGTATAAGAAATTGCAGCCCATACACTCAAACCACTAAACCCTATGAAAATTAATAGATATCGAGGCGAATTAGATCCAAAGGCAATACCGACAGTTGTGATTGATAATAATAATGAAATTATAGAGGTAATTAGAATCCCTTTTTTCATGTCTTTACGAGACAGAAGTCCTTGTTGTAAAACACGCTTAGGCCCAACACGATCAATATTATCTGTTCCCTTTACCCAATCTCCATAATCATTTGCAAAATTGGAAATGATTTGAAAAGCCATAGCGGTCAACATCATTAAAATAAATAATAAAATTGAAAAATTAGGATGACTTAAACAAAGAGCATTACCAACAATAACACCAGATACCGACAAAGGAAGTGTTCTTAATCGAGCAGCTTTAAGCCAAATACTAAAAGAATTTTTCAATATAAAATACTAAGGGAATTTAGGGAATTTTTTAAAATCAGGAGGACGTTTTTCTAAAAAAGCTTGTTTTCCTTCTTGGGCTTCTTCCATTAAATAATACATCATTGTAGCATCTCCAGCTAACTGCATCAATCCATGTTGTCCGTCCAATTCAGCATTTAAACTTCGTTTAATCATTCGAAGAGCTAATGGACTTCGTTCTTGCATAATACTACACCAATGCATCACCGTGTCCTCTAATTCATCTAAAGGGACAACTTTATTAACCATTCCCATATCCTCAGCTTCTTTTGCAGAATATTGCTTACATAAAAACCATATTTCTCTTGCTTTTTTTTGACCTACATGTCTAGCTAAATATGATGATCCAAAACCACCATCAAAACTACCTACCTTGGGGCCAGTTTGACCGAAAGTAGCATTTTTACTTGCTATTGTCAAATCACAAACTACATGCAACACATGTCCACCTCCAATTGCATAGCCATTAACCATGGCAATTACAGGTTTAGGTAATTCACGAATTCTTTTGTGTAAGTCCAATACGTTGAGGCGAGGAACTCCGTCCTCTCCAACATACCCCCCTACTCCTTTCACATTTTGATCTCCACCACTACAAAAGGCTTTGTCGCCTATACCTGTAAAAACTACAACATCAATATCACTTCGCTCACGACAAATCTCCATAGCCTCAACCATTTGGCTGTTAGTTTCAGGGCGAAAAGCATTATAAACTTCAGGTCTATTAATGGTTATTTTTGCTACACCTTCACAGAATTCAAAAAGAATATCACTATATGTCTTAATAGATGTCCAAATTCTCATAGTATATTTTTTGTAAAAATACAGATTTATTAAGAAGAGAAAAAGTTAAGTTGGTAATGCTTTTTGATAATTTTTATAAACTAAATTACTTAAATTAGTGTTGATCAGCCATTGCCCTAAAATAAGCTAATGTAATTTGATCATTTATTTTTCGAGGAGTATGTATTTCTAAAATCCTAGGACGATCCGAAACCTTGAAAAAAGATCTTAATTTAAACTTTAATCCAAGAAGAGAACTGGCTGTACTATATTGAAAACCAAAAATCTTAGCTATTTGTTTAGCATTTCGCTTGTGTATCGTTTCAAAATAAGTATCGTATTTAAGTGTGTCTTTTTCACCAGGTAAAATTCTAAAAATACCACCACCAGAATTGTTTATAAGAAGAATTCGGAAATTTCTGGGAAGATAATTATTCCATAAACCGTTCACATCATAAAAAAAGCTCAAGTCACCTGAAATTAAAACGGTGGGTTGATTTGAAATTTGAGCTGCACCAACTGCAGTGGATGTACTTCCATCAATTCCACTGGTGCCTCGATTACAAAAAACAGATGTTTTTTCAGGTAAATCAAATAATTGTGAATAGCGAATTGTAGAACTATTAGCTAATTGCAAGTGAGTATTTTGAGGTAATTTAGACAATATAATTTCAAAGACTTTTAAATCCGAAAAATCTTGATGCCTTAACCATTCTCGTCCTCTCTTTTTAAATGTATTATAATGTTTTAAAACCTCAGCTTCATAAAAACCGTGAACTGTCCTTTTATTAGTGTATACGTTTTTTAGAAAAGCATTTGCTGTAATTTGAATATGCTCGCTCAAACAGTAATATGTATTATAAGCCTTTTTTGAATCCACATGCCAATGCTCTTTTGGAGCATACGTTCTTAAAAAAGATTTTATTTTTTTAGACACCACCATCCCACCGAGAGTAAGAAGAATATTGGGTTTTAAACTGTTTTTCATTTCATCAGTTGACATTTCCAAAGGAGCCATTAGACTATCAATGGAATTAATCGAATTGGTATGGTATAAATTTGAGGTTGTTTCTGTTAAAACAATAACGCTTGGATCCTTGCAGAGGCTATCGAAGATTTTTTTTTCAATACTATCTGGAGCTAAAACACCTACTAAAACCATTTTACGTGGTTCAGAGTGCCATTTTTCTTTAAACTTATCTATTTTCTTTTTAGATATTGTCTTTTCAATGATAAGTCTTTTAGGTAAGTCAAAATCGATAGGAATATTAGTCATACCATATAAAGGTTCTTCCATAGGTATATTCAAATGAACCGGTCCACTTTTATGAAGAGCAAAATCCAAAATCCTTGCAATTTCATTTGCGTTCTTTTGTTGTAAGTTTAATTGTTGTTTTTTAATTTGTTCTTCCGTGCTATTGGTGTCAATTTCTTTTTGTAATGGATTTTTCAAAAGTGTGTCTGTGGCATGAGAAATATCTGGTTTTAAATAAGCCGTTGCTTCTAAATGGGGCTCAAAGACACCTGTTTGACGAATAGTTTGTCCATCTCCAATATCTATTCTATGTGGCATTCGATCAGCAGATAGTACTACCAAGGGAATATCGCTGTAATAAGCTTCTGCAACAGCAGGATAATAATTCAACAAGGCAGATCCTGAAGTACAAACTAAAGCTACTGGCGCTTTTAGCTGTTGTGCTATACCAAGAGCAAAGAAAGCGGCAGCGCGTTCGTCAATAATACTATAGGTTGTGAAGAATTCATCCTCAACGAATCCATTTGTCAAAGGAGCATTTCGAGAACCAGCAGATATAATAACATGTTTAATTCCTTTAATTGCACAAAGCCGAACTACGGTCTGGGCCAGAGGAATTGAAGGATAATTTTTAGTTTTTTTTAACATGCCCTACAAAAGTACAAAAGGTAGGGCATTAAGAAAATATAATATCTTAAAAGGTTTGTCGAAGGGTCTGAGTTTTGATTTGAGTTTCTTCCCATTCTTTTATAGGGTCACTTTCGACAGTAATACCAGCACCTACATAAAGTATTATTTTTTCTGGGAACCACTCCATACATCTAAGGTTTACAAATAAATGAGTGCTATTTTCACTATTAGGACCTAAAAAACCGGTGTAGTATTTACGATCGTAGCCTTCGTTTTCTTTTAAGAAAGTCAATGCAGAAGCTTTAGGTAAACCTCCCACAGCAGGTGTTGGATGCAAAGAATTTAGAAGTTTTATTTTATCAAAGTTAGAGGGAGTATTTACTTTAAAATAAGAACACAAGTGAACTAAATTACCAGCGCGATGGGAAATTGGATCTGATTCTTTAATAAATATTTCAGGGAAAACCTTATCCAAATCGGAACGAACTTGATCACAAACTAAGGCTTGTTCTTTTTTTTCTTTATTTGACCAATCTATGGATTCACCTATACCATAGTTTTGAGTTGCTGCCAAAGCCATAGTCTTTAAAATTCCTTCTTGATGATTAATCAAAATTTCAGGTGTGGCTCCAATCCAAGTTCCCACTTTGGGATGATAAAAGTAATATACCATAGCACTTGGATACAAATGCAATGCATTTAAAAAGATATCTTGTGGAATTGTTTTTTGATCTAACTTTTCCATTCTTGAAACGACTACCTTTTCTAATGAAGTTTCTTTTATTTTCTTTTTAGCCCTTTTAACCAAGTTTATGAAATCCTTTTTATGACGAAAGCTACTTGTAGGTTTTGAATTTATATTTGAAGGGATAGGATTAATAGACTCAAAAGGATAGGTGATTTTGTTTATGGCAGGAATATAAACAACCGGAGAGTTTTCTTTATAAGGAGCAAAAACAAAACCTGGATTTTTTAAATCAGAATTATGAAGTAAAGTATCATCATCTTGCCAATAGTGTTCTATATTTTTGACGTTGGGCAATCTAAAAAAAACAAAAGGACACCCATTACTGGAATATAAATTTAATATTGCAACAAGCGATGATGTATCCATTATTTTTTAGGACGTGAAAAAGTGGTGAGCTTACATAAAGAAATCAAATTATCATCATCATCAGTTACACGAATTTCCCATAACTGAATATTACGGCCATTGTGAACTGGTTTTGCGATTGCATAAACAAAACCAGATTTAGCACTTTTTAAATGATTACAAGAAATCTCAATACCACGCACTAAAATATTGGGGTCCTTATTTAAAATAAAAACAGCTGCACTACCAACACTTTCTGCTAGGGCAGCCGTAGCTCCTCCATGTAAGACTCCATCAGGTTGATGAACCGTCTTATTAACTGGCATTTTTGCTTTTAAAAAATCCTCTCCAACATCAATAAATTCGATTGAAAGGGTTTCCATTAAGGTATTTTTAATTATGCTATTGGCAGCAACTAAAATCTGATCTTTTGTCATGGTATAAAAATAAAAAAACCTTCTGTTTTATAAATATACAGAAGGTTTTATTTAATTAATAAAAAGATTTACTCTTCCTTTACTTCTTCAAAGTCAACATCTTGAACGTCATCTCCACCAGAAGCTCCCTCATTAGTAGATTTGTCAGGTTGAGCTCCTTCAGCTCCAGATTCTGCCTGTGCTTTATACATCTCTTCTGATGCATTTTTCCAGGCTTCATTGATTGTTTCTAGTGCTTTGTCAATGGCTTCATGATCTTTGGACTCATGAGCTTTTTTTAAATCTTCAAGTGCAGCTTCAATTGGTGCCTTTTTATCATCTGAAAGTTTTTCACTAAACTCAGCCAATTGCTTTTCTGTTTGGAAAATCATTTGATCAGCACTGTTTAATTTATCGACTCCTTCTTTTACTTTCTTATCAGCATCAGCATTTGCTTCTGCTTCTTTTTTCATTTTATCAATTTCTTCTTCAGTTAATCCAGATGAAGCTTCAATACGAATATCCTGAGATTTATTAGTGGCTTTGTCTAAAGCACTTACCTTAATAATTCCGTTAGCATCAATATCAAAAGTTACTTCAATCTGAGGAGTGCCGCGTTGTGCAGGCGGAATACCGTCCAAATGAAATCTTCCAATGGTTTTATTATCTGAGGCCATTGAGCGCTCACCTTGAATAACATGAATTTCAACTGATGGCTGATTATCTGCTGCAGTTGAAAATACTTGAGATTTTTTAGTTGGAATTGTCGTGTTTGACTCAATTAATTTTGTCATGACACCACCCATTGTTTCAATACCTAAAGAAAGTGGAGTTACGTCTAATAAAAGTACATCTTTAACATCTCCCGTTAAAACACCTCCTTGTATAGCAGCACCAACTGCTACTACCTCATCAGGATTTACTCCTTTTGAAGGTTTTTTACCGAAAAATTTCTCTACTTCTGACTGAATAATTGGAATACGTGTTGAACCTCCAACTAAAATAACTTCGTCAACATCTGAGGTAGATAAACCTGCATCTTTTAATGCCTTTTTAACAGGAGCCATAGAGCGTTTAATCAAATCGTCTGCTAATTGTTCAAAGTTAGCTCTTGTTAGTGAAGTAACTAGGTGTTTAGGGCCTGAATCTGTTGCAGTTACATAAGGTAAATTGATTTCCGTTTGAGTAGAAGATGACAATTCAATTTTTGCTTTCTCAGCAGCTTCTTTCAATCTTTGTAAAGCCATAGGGTCTTTACGTAAATCAATTGATTCATCAGCTATGAATTTTTCTGCTAGAAAGTCAATTATAACCTGATCAAAGTCATCACCACCTAAATGAGT
>Ga0307995_1000388_pt1 | contig 30744 bp, 30 predicted proteins | sample EllFjometagen262_FD_203132 | JGI IMG/M metagenome (GOLD analysis project Ga0307995, IMG submission 203132) | Marine microbial communities from Ellis Fjord, Antarctic Ocean - #262 | ecosystem: Environmental > Aquatic > Marine > Unclassified | place: Southern Ocean | collected 2014-11-02 | reverse complement strand
ATTATTAAAACAGGAAATGCAGACTTAGGTGAGCAATTAGAAAAAACAGGTTACGCAAATTTAAGTTAGATGAAGCAAAATTACGATTTTGATATCGACAAAATTAAAAATCTCACTCAAGAAGAAAAGGTCTTCCGAAAAAAAAATCTTGATTTGTTTTATGAATCCGGCTTTCCATCCAAAAGAGTTGAAGACTGGAAATTTACAGATTTAAACCTTATCTTAAATAAAAATTTTGACATTATTAGCAACGCAGTTAATTTTGAATATAGCAAAGAGTTTAAAGCTATTGAAAACTTTGAGCACAACTTTATATTTTTAACTAACGGAAAAATAATTTCAACTAATTTTGACCACGAAGAAAAGAGTAAAATTTTAATTAAAGATTTTAATCAAGAAGAAGTAATGAATATTGATCCAAGTAACGCGCTGGCATTACTCAATAGTGCGTTGTCATCTGGAGGGTTTTCATTGGAAATTACCAAAGACTACAAATTAAAAAAACCTTTGATTGTCTATAATTGTTTTTCTCAAGATTTAAAAAACAAAATATTGAACAATAAAAATTCTATTAAGTTAAATGAAGGATCTGAATTAACGTTAATTGATTATAGTGATAACAATACTCAAAGTAATTTTATTAAAAACACAGTTGATACTATTTCTTTGGATGAGAATGCCGTTTTAAAGAATATTTTAATTCAGAATTCAAAAAATAATGGTCATTTTTACAAATATATAAAAAGTTCTTTAGGAGGTGGTTCTAGTTATGAGAACTATATTTTAAGCTCCGGGTTAAAACTAAATAAAATTGAAATTGAAATAAACTTAAATAAAGATAATAGTAGCTGTAGCATTTATTCAGCCCTAAACTTAATGGAAGACCAACACCAAGAAATTAAAACACGCATAAATCATAACTCTCCAAACTGCAAAAGCTATCAAAAAATTAAAAATGTATTGAATGATAAAAGCAAAGGTGTTTATCAGGGAAAAATATTTGTAGAAAAAATAGCACAAAAAACTGATGCATACCAACTAAGCAAAGCCTTAATTATAAATGATGACGCTGAATTCGACGCAAAACCTGAGTTAGAAATATATGCAGACGACGTGAAGTGTTCTCATGGTTCGACATCTGGAAGCATAGATTCTGACGCAGTTCATTATCTAATGACAAGAGGTATACCAAAAAAAGAGGCTGTAAAACTTTTAATAAATGGTTTTCTTAATGAAGTATTAGAAAAAATTACTAACAATGAATTAAAAATATTTTTAGAAAAAATATTAGAAAGACAAATTAATGGACGTTAAAAATCTTAAATCTGAATTTCCAATTTTTAAACAAAAAATTAATGGAAAACCTTTAGTCTATTTAGATAGCGCTAACTCATCTCAAAAACCTAAAGCAGTAATTGACAGACTATCTAATTTTTATGAAACAGAATTTTCTAACGTTGGAAGAAGTGTTCACACACTTGCAGTCAAGGCAACAAATAGATTTGAAGCTACAAGAGATATGCTTAAAAAATATTTTAATTCAAAACATAGAGAGGAAATAATATTTACCAAAGGAGCCACAGAATCAATTAATTTAGTCGCTTCTTCTTTCGGAGATAAATACATTAAAGAAGGTGATGAAATATTAATTACTGAATTAGAACACCACTCTAATTACGTACCGTGGCATTTTCTTAGAAAAAATAAAGGTGCAGTAATTAAATTCGCACCAATAAATAAAAATGGTGAAGTTGAAATTGATGAAATAAAAAAACTTATTTCAAACAAAACAAAAATCATTGCTATAACACATATTTCAAATGTAACAGGCGCTGTAATGCCAATTAAAAAAATTGTTGATATGGCCAAAGAAAAAAATATTCCAGTTTTAGTTGATGGTACCCAAGGAGCCCCCCACATGCATATAGATATGCAGGATCTTGGTTGTGATTTTTATGTAGTCTCATGCCATAAAATGTATGGTCCTAATGGCTTAGGAGTACTTTATGCAAAAAAAAAATGGCTAGATGATCTGCCTCCATACCAAGGTGGCGGTGGCATGATAGATGATGTTAAAAAAGACAGCATCACTTTTGCCGACGCGCCAACAAAATTTGAAGCTGGCACCATGCAAACAGCAGAAGTAGTTGCTTTTGCAGAGGCAATAAGTTTTATTGAAAAATTAGGCATAAAAAATATTGCCGCTCATGAAAATCAAGTTTTAGAATATGGTTTTGAGCAACTAAAAAAAAATAATTCAATAAATATAATTGGTAGCCCCAAAAATAGAGGATCAGTTTTATGTTTTACTATTAATGGTATTCACCCTCATGACATAGCAACAATTTTAGACGACGAAGGTGTTGCCATAAGAGCAGGACATCATTGTTGTCAAATATTACATGACAAATTAGGAATTGCAGCAACAGCTAGAGCTTCTATTGGTGTTTACAACACTAAAGAAGATATAGATATTTTGTGTAAAGCTATCGATAATTGTAAAAAAATATTCAAGACTTAAATGGAACTTAAAGAATTATATCAAGAAATTATTTTAGATCACGGTAAGAGTCCTAGGAATAAAGGTAAATGTGACGGATATAGTCATGATGCTCAGGCTCATAACCCTTTGTGTGGAGATAAAGTGCATGTCTACCTAAGACTAGATAGTGAAAAAAAAGTTATGGATATAAGTTTTGAAGGAGAGGGATGTGCTATTTCACTTGCTTCTGCCTCAATACTTACAGAAACTCTCAAAGGTAAGGATTTATCTTTTACAAAAAAAGTTAGTGAAGATTTCTTGAGTATGGTTAAAAATAAAACAAAAATTACCGTTAATAGCCTTACAGAAGATCAAATAACAACAATTACATCTCTATCTGGTGTTCAACAGTTTCCAATGAGAGTTAAATGTGCGACAATGGCTTGGCATACTTTTTTATCAGCATTAGATAAAAAAAATTAAATATTTAACTATGAGTGAATTAAAAGAAAAAGTTATTTTAGAAATAAAAAAAATCTACGATCCTGAAATACCAGTTAATATATATGAACTAGGTTTAATCTATAATATTGAAATTGATGAAAAAAATAAAGTTAATATAGACATGACACTTACAAGCCCTAACTGTCCTGTTGCTGAAAGTTTACCAAACATGGTTAAAGACAATGTCGAAAAATTAGATGGCGTTTCCGGAGTAGATTTAAATTTAGTCTGGGATCCACCATGGGATAAAGACAAAATGTCAGAAGCTTGTAAATTGGAATTGAATTTATGACACAAATAATTAAACTAAGCGATGATGCTGCCAACAGAATAAAAGAAATTATGTCTAGTGCAGACAACTCCACTATAGGTGTTAGAGTTGGCGTTGAATCAGGCGGTTGCGCGGGAATGTCTTATATTATGGAGTATGCAAAAGATATAAAGCCCAATGAAGAAGTAATTGAAGATAAGGGTGTTAAAGTTTTAATAGACCCTAATGCTGTTATGTATCTTTTAGGTACAGAAATGGATTATAAAAAAGAAAAATTTTCTTCTCAATTCGTGTTTAAAAATCCCAATGAAACTGAAAGATGTGGTTGTGGAGAATCTTTTAAAGTCTAACTTTTTTTAAGTCCATTATTAAAAATGGACTTAAATAATTATTTTTATTGACTGTAGTACATCTCAAACTCAATAGGATGAGGCGTGTGTTCAAATTTATATATCTCTTGAAATTTTAACTCTATATATGCATCAATTTGATCATCTGTAAAAACCCCCCCTTGTGTTAAGAAGGCCCTATCCCGATCAAGATTTTCCATTGCTTCTCTCAAAGAGCCACATACTGTTGGAATTTTTTTAACTTCAGATTCACTTAAAGCATATAAATCTTTATCGAATGATTTACCTGGATCAATTTTATTTTTAATCCCATCTATTCCTGCCATCAACATAGAAGCAAAAGTTAAGTATGGATTACCTGCAGCATCTGGAAATCTTATTTCACATCTAGCTGCTTTTTTGTTCATAACTATTGGTATTCTGCACGAAGCTGATCTGTTTCTAGCCGAGTAAGCTAAAAGCACTGGAGCTTCAAATCCAGGTATAAGTCTTTTATAACTGTTTGTTGTTGAGTTAGCGAAAGCATTAATTGCTTTGGCATGTTTAAGAATTCCACCAATATAGTAAAGCGCCTGTTGAGATAAACCTGCGTATTCATCACCCATAAACATAGGAGTATTACCTTTCCAAATTGATTGATGAACGTGCATACCCGATCCATTATCTCCCTTTACTGGCTTTGGCATAAACGTTGAAGTTTTTCCGAATGAGTGGGAGACCATTTGAACAGCATACTTATAAAGCTGAACATTGTCGGCCATATCTGTTAATTTTCCATAATACATACCAAGCTCGTGTTGACCAGGCGCCACCTCATGGTGATGTTTTTCAACCTTAACACCCATATCTTTCAAAGCTTTTAACATTTCAGCTCTCATGTCTTGAGCACTATCAACTGGTGGGACAGGAAAATACCCACCTTTAACTCCAGGTCGGTGTCCCATATTTCCATTCTCAAATTTTTTTCCAGAATTATAGGGACCCTCAGCACTATTAATTATGAAACTAGTTTCGTTCATTTCATTTTTAAATCTAACATCATCGAATGTAAAAAATTCTGGTTCAGGGCCGAAGTAAGCTTTATCTCCAATGCCTGATTTATTTAAATATGCTTCAGCTTTTTTTGCAGTCCCTCTAGGGTCCCTCTCGTAAGGATCTTTTTTTACCGCATCCAAAACATCACAAAATATATTCAAAGTATTATGTGAGTTAAAAGGATCTATAATTGGCCTGCTTAAATCTGGCTTTAAAATCATGTCTGATTCATTAATTGCTTTCCATCCAGCAATAGATGAACCATCAAAAAACACACCTTTTTCTAACATTTCGTCGTCAACTATTGTTGCATCCATGGTTAGGTGCTGTAGTTTTCCTCTTGGGTCAGTAAACCTCAAGTCTACAAACTCAATTTCTTTATCTTTCATTAATTTGAAAATATCTTTTGCGCTCATGAATAATTCCTTTATAAGTTTTTAAAAAATTGTATTAAACATAACAGAATTCACTATTTCAATAATATAATATAAAGCAATAAGAGTTATGCATATAATACATACGTACAATCTAGAATTGCAATGAAACAAGCAAAAGCCACTGATATTTTTTTATTACTTCTACTGGGAGCTATATGGGGGTCTTCTTTTTTTAATATAAAAATAGCAACATATTCTTATGAACCATACACATTAGCTCTTATTCGGGTAGTTTTGGCGACAGTTCCTATGCTAGCTGTATCATCATTTTATAAAATTAAAATACAAGCTTTCTCAAAATATTGGAAAATTTACGCTTTAGTAGGTCTCTGTAATCTAACCATACCTTTTTCATTAATAGCTATTGGAACAAATAAAATTGATAGCTATTTGGCGGCAATGTTAATGAGCACAACTCCTATAACCGGATCAATCCTGGCTCACTTTTTTATAAAAGATGAAAAAATAACATTTTTAAAATCATTAGGTATTATTTTAGGATTTTCCGGAATTCTACTTCTGTTTTTCGATAAATTAATAATTAATGAGAATAACTATTTATTTGTACTACTAATTATACTTGGTTCAACTTTTTATTCTATTTCAGGTATTCTTATATTAAAAAAATTAAAAAAATCAGGAAACATAAATGTGACCACATCAACTTTAATTTGGTCGGTGATTACTTTGCTGCCTCTTTCTTTTATTCTAGAAGAGCCATTCAAATCAACCCCTACGCTTGAATCTACACTATCATTGATTTATCTTGGAGTAGTAGCAACAGGTTTTGCATGGTGGCTTAGATTTAAAATACTCTCAAAAAATGGAATTGTATTCCAAACTCAAGTTACCTACTTAATACCTATTTTTGGTGTTATTTTTGGAGCATTAATTTTAGATGAACAAATCACTTGGAAAGTTTTAGTATCACTTATAATAATAATGTCAGGCATATATATAGTAAAGAAATACAATAAATAAATGCAACCAGAATTTAACCTAACCTATTTTATTATTTTTTCTTTAATATGTTATTTTACCGCCTTCTTTATTTCAAAATATTCACAAAATTTTTTCTCAGGGTCACTTCTAGATGAAGATTTCTCAAAGCCTCAAGCATTCCACACAGAAGCTACAGCAAGAATAGGAGGGTTTATAATTTTATCTCTATTTATCTCTTTTATTGTATTTTATTTTTTTAAATTTGAAATTTTTTTAAATGATTATTTTACTATAACTTTTTTATTTTTTTTTCTAGGTTTCTTAGATGACATAAAAATTAAAATTAGTCCCAATATACGTTTATTGATAATGTTAGTAGCTTTGCTGACTTGTATTAATTTTTATTCAATTCAAATATTAAAATCTGGAATAGAATTTTTAGATATCTTTTTGGAGAATAGCACGTTCCAAACTTGTTTTGTCTTATTGTGCTTTTTATTTATAATTAATGGAGCTAATTTAGTTGATGGGTTTAACGGTTTGCTAGCTATTCATTTTTTACTCATTACCTCAATTTTTACGATGATTAACCTAACCAATCAAAATCAAAATATTTCAATAATTTTAATTACACAAATGATTATAGTATTTTCATTTTTACTATTCAATTTTCCGAGAGCTAAAATTTTTTTAGGCGACGGCGGTTCTTATTTATTGGGCTCATTAGTAGCTTTGAATTCCATAAAAACTTACGAACTTAATCCACAGCTTTCACCTTTTCTTTTTGCATGTATATTATTTTATCTTTTTTATGAAGTCTTCTTTTCTTTTTTTCGAAAGTCTATAAAAAAAAAGAGTCCATTAAATCCAGACAACTTTCATCTTCACATGCTGTTATATAGTTTTTTAAAGAATTTTAGAAAAATTAAAAATTCAAACTTCATCACTTCTTTGATAATAAACACTACATATTTGATTTTAGTTACTCCAGTAATTTTTTTTCAAGAAAATGGGTGCGTATTAAAATATTATTTTTTATTATTACTTTTTTTTTATTCATTAACCTACTTAATACTCAAAAAAATTAAAAATTAAAAAATGAAAATATTTGATTGCACGACTTATTACAACGAACCAATGATATATAATCTTAGACTTAATATTTTAGATAAAAAAGTCGATGAGTTCGTTGTGTGCGAAGCTTTATACACGCACAAAGGTGAAAAAAAAAAAATTAATTTTGATAAAGATTTATATCCTAAATTTAAAAACAGAATTACTCATTTAATTGTTCATAACGAGCCTGAAAATTTAATAACTTTAGAAAAAAATTCCAGCAAAGAATATTTAACGTTGAATCATTCTTCTTTTAGATTGAACGCAGCAAAGAGAATTGCAAGGCAAAGAAACGAAATTAAAAAATTATTTGATAGCAAGAATGATGACGATTGGATAATTTATAGTGATAGTGATGAAATACCCAATCTAGCTAACGTTGATTTAAATAATGTAAAAAATAAAATTGTTTTATTTAACCAAGATGTTTTTTATTATAAATTTAACCTGCAACTTCCGTCATATGAATGGTTTGGTTCAAAAGCCTGTAGGTATAAAGACCTGACTACTGTTACAGACTTGAGAAACATTAAGACTAAAAAATTTAAATGGTGGAGATTTGATACTTTGTTTAAAAAAGATAAATTTATAAATCTTCATATAGTGCAAGGTGGCGGATGGCATTTTACAGAAGTTAAAACTGCAAAAGAAATTTTAAACAAGCACAAAAATGACGAGCATCATGATGAATTTGACTTAACCGACATAGGCGAAAAGGACATTGAAAACATGATAAAAGAGCAGTATATCCCATATGATCACACTATTGACAAAAAAGACTATGAAAAAAAATGGAATAAGAATAATAGAGTAAAGTTAATAAAAGTAAGTGATGATAAGTTACCAAATTTTTTGTTAAAAAATCGAACTAAATATTCAAAATGGTTAGCTTAGCAATAATTATTTGGGCAAGTGGCGGAATTGGTATACGCGCTAGTCTTAGGAACTAGTACCGCAAGGTTTAAGAGTTCGAGTCTCTTCTTGCCCACCAAGAAAGAAAAATGAAAATAGAAATACAAAGCACAAAAGGACTAACAACAGTTTTGTCAATAACTGTTGGAAAAAAAACTATTCAAGAAAAGTTAGATAAAAAATTTTCTGAATTACAATCTGAAGTCAGCTTAAAGGGCTTTAGGCCAGGTAAAGTTCCTCCTTCTGTCATTAAAAATCAATTTGGAAAAGCCATATATGGCGAAGTTATTGATAGGCTTTTACAGGAAACTTCAACTAAAGCTTTAGAGGAAAAAAAAATTAAAGCCGCCGGCCAACCAAAAATAGATTTAAAAACCTTTGGAGAAGGCAAAGATCTTAATTACACCCTAGAGGTAGATTCTCTTCCCGTACTAAATCTTGCTAATTTTGAAAAATACAACGCAAGTGAATATATAGTTAAAACTGAAAGTAAGCTAATTGATGAAAAAATTCAAGAAATTGCAAAAAACAACAAAACATTTTCAGACAAAAATGATAAATCAATAAAAGGTAATCTAGTAATATTTGATTACAACGCTACAGTGAACGGTGAAAAGTTTGAAGGTGGTGAGGGAAAAAATACAAGACTAGTTATAGGAGAAGATCTTTTTTTAAAAGGTTTTGACGAAAAGTTAATTGGAGTAAAAAAAAATGATAAAAAAAGTATTGAAGTTTTCCTTCCAGAAAACTACCCTAATAAAAACTTGGCAAATAAAAAAGCTAAATTTGAATGCGTGATAACAAACGTTCAAACAGCAAACGAAACTAAAATTGATGATGTTTTTGCTAAGAATATGGGCGCAAAAGATCTTAACGACCTCAAGTCTTTAATTGAAAAACAAATATCAGCACAATACAAGCAATCATTAGGCTCAATTACTAAAAAAGAAATTTTAGATCAAATAGAAAAACTTCATAAAACTGAACTTCCCAAAAATCTTGTTGAGCAGGAAATGCACACGATGACTCACCAACTTAAAAAAGAAGACGTGGAAAAACATAAGGTTAAAAATTTAAAAATAGCTGAGTCTAGAATTAAATTAGGTTTAATCTTGAATGAGTATGGAGAAAAAAATAATCTAAAAGTATCAGACGAAGATGTCAAAGCTGAAATCCAAAAACAAATAAAAGGAATGCCCGGGCAGGAAAAAATGGTTCTTGACTATTATCAAAAAAATCCTTCTGCAGCTCAAGGTTTAAAAGGGGCTTTATATGAAGATAAAATTTTATCTTTGTTTAAATCTAAAATAAAACTTACCAAAAAAAATATTTCAATTAAAGATGCTGAGAAAATAATTTCTGATTTTAATAAATCTTCGCAAGATTTATTAAACCATAACCAAGACCATTCTCATGATGAAAAAAAAGAAATTAAAGAAAAAAAAGTAAGTAAAACTTCATTAGCAGTAAAAAAAAAAACAAAAAAAGTTAGTAAAAAGTAATCTTACGTTATATAAATCACTTATGAGTCGTATTGAAGAGCAAATGAATAGTCTTATTCCTATGGTTGTTGAACAAACAAGTAAAGGTGAAAGAGCTTATGACATTTATTCAAGACTTTTAAAAGAAAGAATAGTTTTTCTTGTTGGCCCTGTAAATGACAATGTAGCTTCTTTGGTAACTGCGCAGCTGCTATTTCTCGAGTCAGAAGATCCTAAAAAAGAAATTTATTTTTACATTAATTCTCCGGGTGGGTTAGTGACCGCTGGTCTGGGTATTTATGACACAATGCAATATATTAATTCTCCAGTATCTACTTTATGTATAGGTCAGGCATCATCAATGGGTTCTTTTCTTTTAGCAGCAGGTGAAAAAGGTAAGAGGTTTTCATTGCCAAATTCAAGAATTATGGTTCACCAACCATCAGCAGGTTTTCAAGGTCAAGCAACAGACATTCAAATACACGCAAAAGAAATTTTAACTTTGAAGGAAAGACTAAATAAAATATATGCCAAACACACAGGCAAACCAGTAGAAGAAATATCCTCTGCCCTTGAAAGAGACAATTTTATGACCGCAGAAGAAGCTAAAAAGTTTGGTTTAATAGACTCTGTGGTGGAAAAAAGAAAATAATACACAAGATCTAGTGTGTTACACAACTTATACTTGCTATCAAGATTCTCCTAATTTACAAATAACTTATTGATTCGATATGCCTGAAAAAAATAATAAAAATATTCTCTACTGTTCATTCTGCGGCAAAAGCCAGCATGAAGTTAGAAAATTAATCGCAGGTCCAACTGTTTTTATCTGCGATGAATGTGTTGAACTTTGCATGGACATTATTAAAGAAGAGAACAAAAGCTCACTAGTAAAACATCAAGATGGTGTTCCTTCGCCAAAAGAAATTTGTACAGTCTTAGATGACTATGTAATTGGACAACCTTTCGCAAAAGAAGTCTTATCTGTTGCAGTGCATAATCATTATAAGAGACTTAATCATGAAAATAAAAATAATAAAGAAGTTGAGCTTTCAAAATCAAATATCCTTTTAGTTGGCCCAACTGGTTGTGGTAAAACTTTATTAGCTCAAACTTTGGCAAGAATTTTAGATGTACCATTTACGATGGCTGATGCAACAACATTAACAGAAGCTGGATATGTAGGCGAAGATGTTGAAAATATAATTTTAAAACTATTACAATCTGCTGACTACAATGTTGAAAAAGCACAAAGAGGTATAGTCTACATTGATGAAGTAGATAAAATTAGCAGAAAATCTGAAAACCCATCTATTACTAGAGATGTTTCTGGAGAAGGCGTGCAGCAAGCACTTTTAAAAATTATGGAAGGAACAGTTGCTAGTGTCCCCCCGCAAGGTGGGAGAAAACATCCTCAGCAAGAATTCTTACAAGTTGACACAACAAACATACTATTCATTTGTGGAGGAGCTTTTGCAGGATTAGATAAAATAATTGGAATGAGAGGAAAAGGAACATCAATAGGTTTTGGGGCAGAAGTCAGCAGCAAGGAAGAAAAAAAATTATCCGAGACGTTGAAAAATCTTGAACCTGAAGATCTAATAAAATATGGTCTAATACCAGAATTTATAGGGAGAATGCCAATTATAGCAACTTTAAATGACCTAGATGAAAAATCTTTAATAAAAATTTTAAAAGAGCCAAAAAATTCTTTAACAAAACAATATCAAAAATTATTTGAATTTGAAAACGTCGAATTGGATTTTAAAGAGGATGCTTTAAATGAAATAGCAAAAAAAGCAATAAGTAAAAAAACTGGCGCCAGAGGATTAAGATCAATACTTGAAAGTATATTGCTAAAAACCATGTTTGAGCTCCCAGAACTTGAAAATGTCCTTAAAGTTACGGTTGATAAATCATCCGTAAAAGGAGACACTGATCCTATTGTCACATATGGCAAAAAACAATCAACATCTGTAGCTTAATTCAAAATTACATCCTTGATATTACAATATTAAGTACCATATAAATATCACATGGGAAAAATAAATTATAAACCGTTATTACCTTTAAGAGATATAGTTGTGTTCCCTTCAATGGTGGTTCCACTTTTTGTTGGAAGAGAGAAATCTATTAAAGCTCTTCAAGAAGCTATGAAGGCAGATAAGTCGATAGTATTAGTTTCACAAAAGAATTCTGAAATAGACGAACCAGAAAAAAAAGACATATATGGCTATGGTTGTTTAAGCAAAGTTTTACAATTACTCAAACTACCAGATGGAACTGTTAAAGTTTTAGTTGAAGGAGAAAAAAGAGTTAAAATTCTTGAAATAAAAAAAGAAGACTTAAACTTTCTTAGTTGTAGTGTGGATATCATAGAAGACGTAAATAAAAATAAAGATTTAGATTTATACGCTTCAAGTTTAATTAAAAAATTTGAAAGATTATTAATACTTAATAAAAAAGATCTAGCAGACTCAATCAATAGTGTTAAGAAACTTAAAGATCCAGGTCAAGTAGCTGACAATATAGCGTCAAATTTAAACTTACAAATTTTTGAAAAACAAGAACTTTTAGAAGTTTTTGATGTACGAAAAAGATTAGAAAAAATTAATATATTAGTCGAAAAAGAGACAAGCGTTATATCGTTTGAAAAAAAAATTAGAGGCAGAGTCAAAAATCAAATGGAAAAAACTCAGAGAGAGTATTATTTAAACGAACAACTTAAAGCTATTCAAAAAGAACTTGGTGAAATAGACGAAGGTAAAGACGAAATTGCAGGTATACATAAAGCAATTTTAAAAGCCAAAATGCCAAAATTAGCTTTAGAAAAAAGCATGGCCGAATTAAAAAAATTGAAATCAATGAGTCCCATGTCTGCTGAAGCAACAGTTGTCAGAAATTACTTGGATTGGATGACAGAACTGCCATGGACGAATAAAAGTAAAATAAATAATGATCTTAAAAGCGCACAAAAAACTTTAGACGAAGATCACTTCGGTTTAGAAAAAGTAAAAGAAAGAATTATTGAATTTTTAGCTGTTCAAAAAAGAATACAAAAACTAAAAGGTCCAATACTATGCTTAGTTGGCCCCCCTGGTGTAGGCAAGACATCATTAGGAAAATCCATAGCAAAAGCAACTGGTAGAAAATTTATTCGAATTTCCTTAGGTGGCATAAGAGATGAAGCAGAAATTAGGGGTCATAGAAGAACTTACATTGGTTCGTTGCCAGGAAAAATAATTCAAATGATGAAAAAAGCTGGAACAAAAAATCCTTTATTTTTATTAGACGAAATAGACAAAGTTGGAAACGATTACAGAGGTGATCCATCTTCAGCTTTACTAGAAGCCCTAGACCCAGAACAAAATAAAGAATTTAATGACCATTATTTAGAAGTTGATTATGACTTATCCGACGTGATGTTTGTTACAACAGCTAATACTTTAAATATATTACCTCCACTTTTAGATAGAATGGAAGTCATTCGAATACCAGGTTACACTGAAGATGAAAAAGTAAACATCTCACAAAAATATTTAATACCCAAACAAAGTGAAAATAATGGATTAAAACAAGGTGAGTGGAAAATTAATGAGTCCGTAAATAGAAAAATAATAAGAAACTATACTAGAGAGTCTGGTGTTAGAAATTTAGAAAGAGAAATTTCAAAAATTGCAAGAAAAACTGTTAAAAAAATTGATGGTGATGAAAAAATTAACAACCCAATTCAAGACTCAGATTTATCAAATTATTTAGGAATAGAAAAATTTAACTACGGAGAAATGGAAGGGCAAAATAGAATTGGTGTAGTAACAGGATTAGCCTGGACCGAAGTAGGAGGAGAAATATTAAAAATTGAAACTGTTGTAATGCCAGGTAAAGGAAAAATGGAAATTACTGGACAGTTGGGAAGTGTAATGCAAGAATCTATTAAAGCAGCAAAATCATACATTAGGTCTAAGTCCTTAGAATACGGTATTATACCACCAATTTTTGAAAAAAAAGATTTCCACGTTCATGTACCTGAGGGTGCAACACCTAAAGATGGTCCATCGGCGGGAGTAGGCATGGTAACATCTATCGTATCCGCTATTACTGAAATACCGGTAGATAAAAATATTGCAATGACTGGTGAAATCACTCTTAGAGGTATTGTACTTCCAATTGGTGGGCTAAAAGAAAAATTGCTTGCAGCACACAGAGCAGGCATAAAAAAAGTTTTAATACCTTTTGAAAATAAAAAAGACTTACTTGAAATCCCAGAAGTAATTAAGAAAAATATTGAAATAATTCCAGTCAAAAATGTAGATGAAGTTTTAAAATATGCTCTTACAAAAGAATTAAAAAAAGTTGAGTGGGCTGATATTGAGAAAGTCTCAAAGAAAACAAATGATACCGTTGCAGGCAGTACGCATTAGTAAAAATTTTAACTTTTTAATTAATAAATTCTAATATTAACACTTTTATTAAATCTATAATTTCGTACAAATATTCAATATATATTTCTGTTGCTGGATAATTTTGTACAATAATATCTTTATTTAAATTTAAAATCCCAAATATCGTGAATAAAAAAATAATCAGAATTAATATATAGCTATAAAAACCTAAGCCGTTTTTTTTTTTATTCTTATTAAAATTTCTATTTTGTGAAGAATCTTTAGAATCATTAATAACTAAACCATGTTTCTTTTTTAAATATTCTTCAGTGTACAAACCTCTTTTTTTCTTACTTTTTTTTTTCACCTTTACTTCTTTTTTTTCGTAGATTTTCTCTTTAACTGGAAATTGTTTCCATTGACTACCACAAGCGCTGCACTGAACTAATCTTCCAGATTCTTTTATAGCACTATCCGGAACAACAAATTTTTTTTGACAAGAATTACAATTAATCAACATGTAATTATAATAAATAAAGTTTGATCAAATAGCAAATATGCTTTTTTTAGTTAATAGTTGGGCAGAGAGTGTCAAAGGTAATAAGAAAGATAGGTTCAAGTATCTCCTAATTAATAGACCGTGAGTAGTAGTTTTGTTCTGGAACATGAAATATTGGCATCAAAGGATACAATAAAAGAGGGATAGCCTTTGTTTTACTTATGTCTCTCCATTAATTCAAACAACATATATTCTTTCTTGTCAGCCGTGTTTTATGCTGATAAATAAACATCTGTTTAAGTAGGGCGGTTAGCTCAGTTGGTAGAGCATCTCGTTTACACCGAGAGGGTCATAGGTTCGAGTCCTTTACCGCCCACCAATAAAAATGGGGGTGTAGCTCAGTTGGTTAGAGCGCCTGCCTGTCACGCAGGAGGTCGTGGGTTCGAGCCCCATCACTCCCGCCATTTTTATTGGTGTTGCCATGAGTTTTAACGCAATGTGGCTAAGTTACCTGATGATAAACTAGTTAAAATTTACTATATAAGATAAAAAAGAAAACGAGCAATAATGGGTAATTATGATTTATAATTTTTTATCAGACTATTTTTCAATAATTTTATTCTTATTAATTGCAATTATACTTAGTTTTGGTTTCGTAATTGCAAACTTCCTAGCTGCGCCTAGCAATCCAGATCCAGAAAAATTATCAGCTTACGAATGTGGCTTTGAGGCATTTGACGATTCTAGAATGGAGTTTGATGTACGTTTTTACCTTGTTGCAATTTTATTTATTATTTTTGATTTAGAAATTGCATTTCTATTTCCCTGGGCTATCTCACTAGGAAATATTGGAGCTCTTGGATTCTGGTCAATGATGATATTTTTGTCTGTCCTAACCATAGGGTTCATATACGAATGGAAAAAAGGAGCTTTAGAATGGGAATAAAATTAGAACCATTTGCCGAAAAAGAAAAAAAAATTCCTGAAGAATTTAAGCAACTAGCAAAAGATTTTAGCGATAAAGGATTTATAACTACATCAACGGACAATCTAATCAACTGGGCGAGAACAGGCTCTCTTCATTGGATGACTTTTGGTTTAGCATGTTGTGCTGTTGAAATGATGCAAACTTCAATGCCAAGATATGATCTTGAAAGATTTGGAGCGGCTCCGCGAGCTTCACCAAGACAATCAGATGTCATGATCGTTGCTGGAACTTTAACAAACAAAATGGCGCCAGCACTTAGAAAGGTTTACGATCAAATGCCAGAACCTAGATACGTTATATCTATGGGCAGCTGCGCAAATGGAGGTGGTTATTATCACTACTCTTACTCTGTCGTAAGAGGTTGCGATAAAATTGTGCCTGTAGATATCTATGTACCTGGATGTCCTCCTTCTGCTGAGGCATTATTGTATGGAATTTTACAATTACAAAAAAAAATAAGAAGAGAAGGATCAATAAAAAGATAAATTTTTATGAATTTAACACTTAAAGAACTTGAAAAATTAGTTAATTCCGAACTAACTAGTAAAATTAAAAAAACTACTATTGCGTTCAACGAATTATTGATCGACACAAATGAAGAGGAAATAATTAATGTAATTTTTTTTTTAAAATCTAGTGATAAGCTTAAATTTAGACAATTAATTGACATAGCTGGAGTTGACCACCCACAAGAAGAGAAGAGATTTAGTCTTGTTTATCTTTTGCTGTCACATGAAAAAAATATTAGAATTAAAATATCTATAAATTTTGAAATTGGAAAAAAAATTCCTACACTTACAAAAATTTATCCTTCAGCTAATTGGATGGAAAGGGAAGCCTTTGACATGTATGGTATAGAATTTACAGATCATCCAGATCTAAGAAGAATATTGACAGATTATAATTTTGAGGGATACCCCTTAAGAAAAGATTTTCCATTGACAGGATTCAACGAAGTTAGGTACAGCGAAAAAGAAAAAAAGGTTATCTATGAGCCCGTTAAGCTTGAGCAAAATTATAGAGATTTTGATTTTGAAAGTCCTTGGGAAGGAACAAAGTATATAAAGGAAATAAAAGAAATAAATAATAATGATAAAAAAAAATAAATCCTTAACCTTAAATTTTGGACCGCAACACCCTGCAGCACACGGTGTTTTAAGACTTATACTCGAACTAGACGGAGAAGTTGTGGAAAAAGCTGATCCACATATTGGCCTGCTTCACCGTGGGACCGAAAAACTAATAGAACAAAAAACTTACATGCAGGCCTTACCTTATTTCGACCGCCTTGATTATGTAGCACCAATGAACCAAGAACATGCTTTTACTTTAGCAACTGAAAAATTATTAAATGTTAAAGTTCCCATCAGAGCTCAATATATTAGAGTAATTTTTTGTGAAATAGGACGGATCTTAAGTCATATTCTTAATGTCACTACTCAAGCATTAGATGTTGGAGCACTAACTCCTTCACTATGGGGGTTTGAAGAAAGAGAGACCTTAATGACGTTCTATGAAAGGGCATCTGGGTCCAGACTTCACGCCAATTATTTTAGAACTGGTGGTGTTCACCAAGATATCCCACAAAAATTAGTAGATGATATCGGTAAATTTTGTAAAACTTTCCCAAAAATAATTAGCGATCTAGAAAGCTTGCTAACAGACAATAGAATATTTAAACAAAGAAATGTTGAAATAGGAATTGTGAGCAAACAAGAAGCCTTGGACCACAGTTTTTCTGGAGTTATGTTAAGAGGGTCTGGCATTGCGTGGGATTTAAGAAAATCTCAGCCATATGAGTGTTACGAAAGTTTAAATTTCAAAATACCTATTGGAAAAAATGGAGATTGTTTTGATAGATACTTGTGCAGAATAGAGGAAATGAGAGAGAGTGTAAAAATCATAGAACAGTGCATAAGCCAAATGCCAAAAGGAGCAATTAAATCTATAGATGGAAAAATTTCACCACCAAGCAGAAAAGATTTGAAAGATTCAATGGAGGCACTAATTCATCATTTTAAATTATTCACAGAAGGATTTAGAGTTCCTGCTGGAAATGTTTACACCGCAGTTGAAGCTCCAAAAGGTGAGTTTGGTGTTTATTTAATATCAGACGGAAGTAATAAACCTTATCGTTGTAAAATAAGAGCGCCTGGTTTTTCTCATTTGCAAGCAATGAATTATTTGATTAAGGGTCATATGTTAGCTGATGTTCCGGCTGTACTAGGTTCGTTAGATATAGTATTTGGTGAGGTTGATAGGTGAGTTTAAAAAAAATACACGACCAACAGCCAGGATCTTTTGAGTTTACAAAAGAAAACAAAGATAAAGCTGAAGATATATTAAAAAAATATCCTGAAAATAGGAAAAAAAGTGCTGTTATGCCATTTTTGTATTTAGCTCAAAGACAAAATAAAAATTGGATACCATTAACGGCGATGAAATATATAGCTAAATACTTAGAGATGCCTTACATCAAAGTTTATGAAGTCGCTACCTTCTATACAATGTACAACTTAGCGCCAGTCGGTAAATACTTCGTACAAGTTTGCACTACAAGCCCTTGCCTTATAAGAGGTGCTGATAAAGTCGTAAAAATTTGTAAAGAAAAAATATCTAAAGATGAAAATACTTTATCAGAAAATAAACTATGTTCGTGGCTTGAAGTTGAGTGTTTAGGTGCTTGTGTAAACGCCCCTATGATGCAAATTAACAATGACTATTATGAGGATCTTGATGAAAAAAATACAATTGAAATTTTAGATTCATTACTTGCGGACAAGCCTGTTAAACCAAAGTCTTTTAGAAACAGAACTAGTTCAGCTCCTGAAATAGATAGACCAATTTTGAATGGTGGTAAAAATGCTTAAAGAAGAGAATAAAATTTTTAAAAACCTTTACAACTCTCTTGGTTGGGAAATCGACAAAGCTGTTAAGCGAGAGGACTGGAGCAATACTAAAGAAATTATTTCAAAAGGTCGTGAGTGGATCATAAATGAGGTAAAAACTTCAGAACTAAGAGGAAGAGGAGGCGCTGGCTTTTCAACTGGGCTTAAATGGTCTTTTGCACCAAAAGAAGTTGGATCTAGACCTCACTATTTAGTTATTAATGCAGATGAGTCAGAACCTGGAACATGTAAAGACAGAGACATAATTAGATTTGAACCTCAGAAATTAATCGAAGGGTGCCTGATAGCAGGCTATGCTGTTAACGCTCATGTATGTTATATTTACATTAGAGGTGAGTATTTTAACGAAGGTAACAGATTGCAAGAGGCAATTGATCAAGCTTATAAAAAAAATTTCTTAGGAAAAAATGCTTGTGGATCTGGATGGAATTTTGACATCCACATTCACTTTGGAGCCGGGGCCTACATATGCGGAGAAGAAACAGCTTTATTAGAAAGTTTAGAAGGAAACAAAGGTCAACCAAGACTTAAACCCCCATTTCCAGCTCTTGTTGGTCTATACGGTTGTCCTACAATAGTTAATAACGTTGAAACAATAGCGGTTGTGCCAACAATATTAAGAAAGAGCGGTAAGTGGTTTGCTTCTCTTGGAAAGCCAAAAAACACAGGCACAAAAATTTTTTGCATCTCAGGAAATGTTAACCTTCCCTGTAACGTTGAAGAAGAAATGGGAGTGCCTTTAAAATATTTAATAGAAAAATACGCAGGTGGTGTAGTAGGTGGCTGGGACAACTTACAAGCAGTAATACCTGGCGGGTCATCAATGCCCCTATTACCAAAAAAAACTTGTGACACTATCTCTATGGATTTTGATTCACTAATAGCAAATAAAAGTGGATTAGGAACTGCAGGAATAGTTGTTATCAACAAGGATCAAAATATTATTAAGTTTATGGCAAGAATAGCTAGATTCTACAAACATGAAAGTTGTGGTCAATGCACTCCTTGTAGAGAAGGAACAGGCTGGATGTGGAGAATATTAGAAAGAGCTGGAAGAGGTAAAGCAACATATGCTGACATAAACTTATTAGACGATGTAACTAAACAAATTGAAGGTCACACTATTTGTGCTTTTGGAGAAGGATCATCTTGGCCTGTGCAAGGATTGTTGAGACATTTTAGAAAAGAAATAGAAAAAAAATGTATTGGTGAGCCAGTTTTTAAAAAAAGAAATAAAAACCCCTATTTAGTAGATCAACATCTTTTAGAAAGTGAAAATGCCTAAAATAAATATTAACGGAAAAGAAATTGAATTTGAAAAAGGAATGACAGTTTTACAGGCATGTGAACTTGCCGATGTAGAAATTCCAAGATTTTGTTACCACGAAAAACTGTCGATTGCAGGTAACTGTAGAATGTGTTTGGTCGAAATGGAAAGATCATCTAAGCCAATAGCTTCATGCGCAATGCCAGCAGCTGAAGGCATGAACATTAAAACAAATACAGATTTTGTGAAAAAAGCTCGTAAGGGAATGATGGAATTTTTATTAGCAAACCATCCACTTGATTGTCCAGTTTGCGATCAAGGTGGTGAATGTGATTTACAAGACCAGTCTTTATTTTATGGATTTGATAAATCAAGATTTTCTGAAAACAAAAGAAATGTAAAAGATAAGTACATGGGTCCTTTGATTAAAACTCAAATGACAAGATGTATACACTGTACGAGATGTGTTCGATTTGCAGAAGAAGTTGCTGGTGTTCCTGAAATAGGAGCAATTGGCAGGGGAGAAGACATGGAAATTACAACATACCTAGAACAATCAATGACTTCAGAATTATCCGCAAACGTTATTGACTTATGCCCTGTTGGCGCCCTTACCTCTAAACCCTATGCTTTTGAAGCAAGACCATGGGAGTTAAAAAAAACAGAAAGTATAGACGTAATGGATGCTGTTGGATCAAATATCCGAGTAGACACTTATGGATGGGAAGTTAAGAGAATTTTACCAAGATTGAACAATGAAATTAATGAAGAATGGATTTCGGACAAAACAAGATACGCATGTGACGGGCTATTAAAACAGCGATTAGATGTACCCTATATAAGAAAAAACAACAGACTAGTCAAATCTACTTGGGACAATGCAATCGAACTAATATCAAATAAAATAAAATCTATTAAACCAGAACAAATAGCAGGTCACGTAGGTGACATGACTTCTATTGAAACAATTTTTTCGTTTAAAAATTTTTTAAAAAAAATTGGTTCTGGTAATTATGATTTTAGAGAAAAAAAAATATACATAGATCCAACAGATAAAACGAACTACATATTCAATTCATCTATTCAGGGTATTGAGGAAAGTGATATTATAATACTGATTGGCACCAACCCAAGACACGAAGCAACAATAGTAAACGCAAGAATAAGAAAAACTTTTGTAAAAAATAAAACGCCAATTTATTCTGTTGGTAATACAAGTGATTTAACTTATGACCATACTTCACTAGGTGACGACGTTAATGATATAAAAAATATTTTTGATGAAAAAAGTGAGATAAATAAAAAATTAAAAAAGGCTAAAAAGCCAATTTTTATTATCGGTGAATCAGTTTTAGAGCTTAAAAACTCAAAATATATCTTAGAAAAAACGAAAAACTTTTTAATAGAAAATAATTTTATTAACGAGAATTGGAACGCTTTAAACATACTAATGCAGAATGCTTCTACAGTAGGTGCGATAGATTTAGGTTTTTACAATATAGATAAAAATAATAATTTTATATTTTTTGATAAACTTAAAAATAAAGAATTTAAATTATTGTATTTAGTTGGTTCAGATAATCTTGAAATAAAAAAAAATGAAGAGTTTATTATATATCAAGGATCCCATGGAGATAAAAATGCATCTATAGCTGATGTCATTTTACCAAGCCCTACTTATACAGAGCAAAACGGATTATTTGAAAATCTTGAAGGAAGAATTCAAGAGTGTAGAAAAGCTTCGTACCCAACAAATGAAGCTTTAGAAGATTGGAAAATTTTTAACTTAATTAATTACAGTCTTAATAAGTCAGATTTATTTTCAGATTTTTCATCTATTAGAGAACTAGCCCTTCAAGAAATCCCAGATTTTTCAGAAATTGATTTACTTCCAAAAAAAAAAAAACCAGTGAAGACAAATATATTATTAGAAGCATTTAGTGAAAAAATAAACATCAAAAATATCGATTACTATTATAGTAACTCAATAGCAAGAGCATCGAAGACTATGAGTGATTGTAGAAACATTTCTAATGATAATAAAAAAAATGGAATTAATAAATAGATGGAATATTTAGATATATTATTAAATGAATCATATAAGATTGCATTTATTCTAATTCCGGTTCTCGTTTCCGTAGCTTTAGCAGTCTGGTTAGATAGAAGAATATGGGGTGCAGTTCAAAAAAGAAAAGGGCCAAATGTAGTAGGGCCCTTTGGATTATTACAAACCGTAGCCGATGCATTAAAGTATATTTTCAAAGAAATTATTATTCCAGCAAGTTCGAATAAAGTTATATTCGTATTAGCACCTGTAGTTACGATGACATTAGCCTTAGTAGCATGGGCAGTTATTCCCTTTGATAATGAATTGGTATTAGCCGATGTAAATGTCGGCATACTTTACCTCTTCGCAGTTTCTTCTTTAGGAGTTTATGGAATTATAATGGGTGGCTGGGCATCGAATTCAAAATATCCTTTTCTTGGTGCAATTAGATCTGCAGCACAAATGGTATCGTATGAAGTTTCAATAGGAATAATTATAATTAATGTTCTTCTATGCGTCGGCTCATTAAATCTAATAGATATTGTTAAAGCTCAAGAAAGTTTATGGTTTGTAGTTCCTTTATTTCCAATGTTTGTAGTTTTTTTTATTTCTGCCTTAGCAGAGACAAATAGACCTCCATTTGACCTACCAGAAGCTGAAGCAGAATTAGTTTCTGGCTACCAAACCGAATATTCTGGAATGATGTACGCCATGTTCTGGTTAGGCGAATACGCAAATATTTTACTTATGTGTGCAATGGGAACTATATTGTTTTTAGGCGGATGGCTGCCTCCGTTTGACGTTTTCCCTTTTAATTCAGTACCGGGACCCCTGTGGATGATTTTAAAAATATTATTCTTATTCTTTTTATTTGCTTTAGTTAAAGCAATTGTTCCAAGATATCGTTATGATCAGCTAATGAGACTCGGATGGAAAATATTGTTACCATTCTCTTTATTTTATGTTGTATTAACAGCTAGCTTTCTTTTTTATTTTGACAAACTTCCAGTAAGGACATTTTAAATGAAAATAAGTAGATTTTTAAAAACAATTTTTTTATTAGAGTTTGTTTCAGGTCTTTTGATAGCAACTAGAGAAATATTTAGACCAAAAAAAACAATTAATTACCCTTATGAAAAGGGTGCGTTGAGCCCAAGATTCAGAGGTGAGCATGCATTAAGAAGATATCCAAGCGGAGAAGAGCGTTGTATAGCCTGCAAGCTTTGCGAGGCAGTTTGTCCAGCTCAAGCTATCACAATAGAATCCACAGAAAGAGACGACGGAAGCAGAAAAACAACACGATATGATATCGACATGCTCAAATGTATTTACTGTGGTCTTTGTCAAGAATCTTGCCCTGTTGAAGCAATAGTTCAAGGACCAAATTTTGAATTTTCCACAGAAACTCGAGAAGAACTTTATTATAATAAAGAAAAATTAATGGAAAATGGAGATAGATGGGAAGATGTCCTAGCTAAAAATATTAGATTAGACAAACCATACAGATAAAATGTTAGCGCATACTATTTTCTTTTATTTTTTTTCCATCATTACTGTCGGATCAGCATTAATGGTTATTGCCAGCAAAAATACTGTTCATGCAGTTTTTTTTCTTATCTTAGATTTTATTTCAGTTGGCTGTCTTTTTGTTATGATCGGTGCAGAGTTTTTGGGAATGATTATGCTTATTGTTTACGTTGGAGCAGTGGCTGTATTATTTTTATTTGTTGTCATGATGTTAAATGTAGCTGAACAAAAACAGTCATGGTTTAGAGGAATAAAATCAACACACATACCCGTAGGCCTGATTGTAAGTATAATTATTCTTCTAGAAATATTAGTGGTTGTTGGAGGATGGAGATACAAAGCAAATTTTATTAGGACAGATTCTATAGTTGTAGATTCAAATTTTTCTAATACCCATCAACTTGGAAGCGTTCTCTACACAGATTATATATATTTATTTCAAATAGCAGGAATAATTTTATTATTATCAATGATCGGAGCTATTGTTTTAACTTATAGAAAAAGAGAGGGTGTTAAAAAACAAAGTTATATAAATCAAATTTCTAGAGAAAGTAAAACATCGGTAGATATTGTTGAAGTAGGTTTTAACACTGGAGTAAAGATTGATGATTAGTATTGAATTAGGTCATTATTTAACACTTGGGGGAGTAATTTTTTTACTCGGTGTGGTTGGAATTTTTTTAAACAGGAAGAATGTAATTGTAATTTTAATGTCTGTTGAATTAATTTTATTATCAGTAAATATTAACCTTGTAGCTTTTTCAGTATATTCAAACGAAATAGTTGGTCAAATTTTTACTTTCTTTATACTAACTGTTGCAGCAGCAGAAGCAGCAATAGGTTTAGCAATTATTGTATCTTACTACAGAAACAAAGGCTCAATTAGAATTGAAGATATCAATGAGATGAAAGGTTAAATGTCTTATTTAATTGTTTTTTTACCTTTGATAGGCGCTATCATTGGCTATAGCTTAAAATCTTTCGGAGATAAATATACCGAAGTTACAACGACATTATTTTTATTTTTATCTGCGATTTTTTCTATAATAATTTTTTATAACGGCATTGTTGATGGAGAGTATGCGAATTCTACAATAATAGAATGGATTAGCTCAGGAAATCTCAAGGTTAATTGGTCTATTAATATAGACCCACTAAGTTCTGTAATGCTAGTTGTTGTAACTTTAGTCTCATCATTGGTACATTTATATTCAATTGGCTATATGAGTCACGATCCAAGTAAACCAAGGTTTATGGCTTACCTTTCCCTTTTTACTTTTGCTATGCTGATGTTGGTTGTGTCTGATAATTTTTTACAATTATTTTTTGGTTGGGAAGGTGTTGGACTTTGTTCTTATCTTCTAATTGGCTTTTGGTATAAAAAAAATTCTGCCAATAACGCAGCTATAAAAGCTTTTTTAGTAAATCGTGTGGGAGATTTTGGACTGGCTATAGGAATATTTTTGATATTTAATTATTTTGGTACAATAAATTATGATGAGGTTTTCGCCAAAGTTGCTGAACAGTCATCTAAAGAAATTAATTTTCTTGGGATGAGTGTAAACTTAATCACACTAATATCCTTAAGTTTATTTATTGGGGCAATGGGCAAATCGGCTCAATTTTTATTTCACACATGGTTGCCAGATGCAATGGAAGGACCAACACCAGTTTCCGCATTAATTCATGCAGCAACAATGGTTACAGCCGGCGTCTTTTTAGTTGTAAGATGTTCTCCTATTTTTGAATATTCTCAAGTTGCTTTAAATTTTATTGCAGTTATTGGGATGATAACAGCAGTATTTGCCGCCTCTGTTGCCCTAGTACAAAATGATATTAAAAAAATTATTGCATATTCAACATGTAGTCAATTAGGCTATATGTTTTTTGCGGCTGGCGTAGGTGCATACCATGTTGCAATTTTTCATTTATTTACACATGCTTTTTTTAAAGCATTATTATTTTTAGGCGCTGGTTCTGTAATACATGCCTTTAAAGACGAGCAAGATATAAGAAAAATGGGAGGAGTTTGGAAAAAAATTCCTTATACGTGGGCTTTGATGCTAATAGGCACATTGGCCCTAACAGGCTTTCCTTTGTTATCTGGATTTTATTCTAAAGATGCAATAATTGAATTTGCTTTTTTCAAAAATTCTAGCATCGGATATTATGCTATGTCCGTTGGAATCGTTACCGCTTTTTTAACAGCTATATATTCATGGAGGTTATTTTTTAAAACTTTTCATGGTACGTATAATAATTCAAATTTACCAATTGAAAGAATACATGAGTCTTCATTGACGATGCTAATTCCACTAGCTTTTCTTTCTTTAGGAGCTCTTTTTGCAGGTATTGCTTTTAAAGAGCTGTTAATAGGCCAACATTACTTAGATTTTTGGAGAAAATCTATTTTCTTCATCAAAGCAATTGAGCACTTGCATTTACCACTTTGGCTTTTTCTCTCAACACCTATCCTAGTAATAATTGCAATACCGTTTTCTTATTATCTGTATATTAAGAATACAAATATTCTTAATGGGGCAAAAAAATCGAACGAACCACTTTATAATTTCTTACTAAATAAATGGTACTTTGACGAACTTTATGATGCTATATTTGTTAAACCTTTAAAGCTAACTGGATCCTTTTTTTGGAAAAAAGGTGATCAAAATATTATAGACCGATATGGACCAGATGGTTTTTCAAAAATAATTAAATATTTTTCCAACAAAGCTATAAAGTTTCAAAGTGGACATATTTACGATTATGCTTTTGTAATGCTTCTAGGTCTTTCTTTTTTATTAACTTATCTGATGATTAAATAAAATGAACTTTCCAATACTTTCATCGATAACCTTACTGCCTGTTATAGGTGCTTTATTTATTTTATTTTCAAAAAGCGAAAAAAATCAAAATAGAAATGCAATTAACCTCTCACTATTTTCAAGTATAGTAAATTTATTTTTAACTATTTTTTTATGGTATTCATTTGATAAAAGTGTTGAAGGATTCCAATTTGTAGAAGAAAAAAACTGGATTAGTGGATTTATAAAATTTAAATTTGGAATAGACGGTATCTCTATTTTGTTTATAGTTCTAACTGCATTTATTACTCCAGTCTGTATCATTTCTTGTATCAATAGTGTCAAAACAAGACTTAAAGAGTTTTTAATAGCAATATTAATTTTAGAAACTTTTATGATAGGAGTTTTTTGCTCTTTAGATCTTGTAGTTTTTTATATTTTTTTTGAGGCAGGCTTAATACCAATGTTTTTAATTATTGGGATATGGGGTGGGCCCAAAAGAGTCTATGCAGCTTTTAAATTTTTTCTTTTTACTCTACTTGGCTCTGTTTTAATGTTGGTTGCAATTATTTCTATTTATTGGATAACAGGAACTACCGATATCACACAAATATTTGAAATTAAAATACCAGTTAAATACCAATATATTTTGTGGTTAGCTTTCTTCAGTTCTTTTGCAGTCAAAATGCCCATGTGGCCCGTTCATACTTGGCTACCGGATGCTCACGTCGAAGCCCCAACAGCTGGCTCAGTAATACTTGCTGCTATTCTCTTAAAGATGGCTGGATATGGCTTTTTGAGATTTTCTATTGGAATGTTCCCAATCGCTTCTGAATATTTTATACCCTTAATTTTTACACTTAGTATCATCGCAATTATTTACACATCCTTAGTAGCTTTAATGCAAGAAGATATGAAAAAACTTATTGCCTACTCATCAGTTGCACATATGGGATTTGTTACTTTAGGAATTTTCACTTTTACGCCTCAAGGTATAGAAGGAAGTATTTTTCAAATGATAAGTCATGGTCTTATTTCTGCAGCTCTTTTTTTATGCGTTGGTGTTCTTTACGACCGAGTTCAATCTAGACTCATTAGTTCGTATGGTGGAATAGTTAATATTTTACCCAAACTCTCATTAGTTTTTGCAATATTTATGCTCGGAGCTTTAGGTTTACCAGGCACAAGTGGCTTTGTTGGTGAGATTTTAATTCTATTGGGAGCTTTTCAAAAAAGCTTTTTGGTAGCAATACTAGCAAGCATAGGAATAATTTTCGGAGCAGCTTATATGCTCTGGCTATACAAAAGAGTAATTTTTGGTAAACTAGAAAAAATTGAACTAAAAGAACTCAAAGACCTGAATTTGTCAGAAGGTATTGTTCTCTTTTCACTTGCAGTTCTTGTTTTATTTTTTGGATTCTATCCAAATTTAATTTTAGATACTGCACATATTTCAGTTGAAGAACTAATCAAAAACTACGAGCAAGCAATAATCTTAAATCAAAGTATGGTAAAATAATGGAAAATTTTAATTTAATATTACCAGAAGTATTTCTCTCGTTGAGTATCTTTGTAACTATACTAATAGGAGTTTTTTTTAAAAATAGTTACAATCTAATTACAAACTTAACTTATTTAATCATAGTTGCTTTGTTATTAATTACCTTTAATTCTTTCAATGTATCTGGCAACTTATTTTCTAATAGTTTTGTTACCAATTCTTTTACTAATTTCTTTAAAATTTTAATTTTACTAGGTACATTATTTGTCATGCTTATTACGCAAAACTTTATAAAAGAAATGAAGCTTAACTATTTTGAGTATCCACTGCTATTGCTTTTTTCAATTTTAGGAATGTTTTTCATGGTAAGCTCTAACGACCTAATGTCTTTTTATTTAGGTTTGGAATTACAGTCCTTAGCTTTGTACATTTTAGCTTCCTTTGATAGAGATAATTTAAAGTCAAATGAATCTGGAATTAAATATTTTGTTCTAAGCGCTCTTTCCTCTGGACTACTCTTATATGGTTGCTCTCTATTATACGGATTTACAGGTTCAACAAATTTTGAAGAAATTAACTTAAGAATGGAAATTGAAAATACTGGTGCTATTTTTGCGATGGTTTTTATTTTAGTAGGTTTAGCATTTAAAGTATCAGCCGTACCTTTTCATATGTGGACGCCTGACGTTTATCAGGGTTCACCGAGCTCAGTGACTAGTTTTTTTGCTGTTGTTCCAAAAGTGGCTGGCATAGCTATCCTTATTAGATTTGTACAAATTCCCTTTGAACAATTAGTAGACCAATGGAAAAATATTATGGTTTTTATGGCTTTGGCATCAATGATTTTAGGTGCAGTTGCGGCGATAGGGCAAACAAATTTGAAGAGATTAATTGCATATAGCTCTATAGGACATGTAGGTTATGCATTAGCTGGTATTTCAACCGGCACTGCAACCGGCTATAACAGTACTATTGCGTATATTTCGATCTATGTAATTATGAATCTAGGTGTATTTGGATGTATTTTTCTAATGAAAAAAGACGGGAAATATTGCGAGGACATCAAAGATTTAGCTGGTATCTCAAAGCAAAATCCACTTTTAGCAATTTCATTTTTAATAATTATGTTTTCTTTAGCTGGTATACCTCCGCTAGCAGGATTTTTTGCTAAATTTTATGTTTTTATGTCAGTTATAGAGAGCGGGATGTATACTTTAGCAATCATTGGACTTTTAAGTACCGTCATTTCAGCCTTTTATTATTTAAGAATTATCAAAATTATTTACTTTGATGAAATAAAAAACTCCTTCGACACAATAAAAAACATAGGAATAACAACCACTATTTTATTAAGCTGCACGATACTTGTTCTATTTTTCTTGTACCCATCTTTTTTAAATAATATCGTTAGCACGTTATCAATAAATTAATGAAATTAAAGATTATAAATTTTAAAAAATTAAAAAGTACAAACGACGAGGCTATTAAATTAATTAAATCTGATAAGTTTCTTTTAGGTTTAGTTTCTACAGACATTCAAACAAAAGGAAAAGGAACTATGGGGAAAAAATGGATTTCACATAAAGGTAATATTTTTATTTCAATATTTTTTAAAGTAAATCTAATGAAAATAAAAATTGAAAACTATTTAATTATTAACGCTAAAATTATTAAAAAAATATTAAGTGAATATACTAAAAAAATTATTAAAATAAAAAAACCAAATGACCTATTAATTGGTGGACAAAAATTTTGCGGTATATTGCAAGAAGTTATTTACCACAATAAAGAAAATTATTTAATTACTGGTATTGGAATAAATACAAAAATTTCACCTTATAATAAAAATTTTAAGTGCACATCTCTAGAAATTAATGCAAATAAAAATTTCAATAACAAGATTATTATTAGCAAGATAAAGAATAATTACGATAAATTAATTTATGATTTAAATAATCATAATTCTTTGTATGTTAAAAAAAAATACAAGTAAATAAATGAAAATATTGATAGGAGATATAGGAAACACATTAACAAAAATATGTTTAGTTAATGAACGATCGATAATTATTAATGAATATAATATCGAAACTACAAAAATAATTAAAGAAAAGAATTTGATTAAATTTTTTAAATTTATCTTAAAAAAAAATATTAGAAAAAAAGTTTTATTTTCTAGCGTAGTACCTAAAGCTTATCAAAAAATAAATAAATTCTTAAAAATAAAAAAATATCAAGTTTATGAAATTAAAAAACTTCCACTTAAGAATATAATAAAAATAAAAATTGACAGTTATAATCAATTGGGTTCAGATAGAATTGCCAATGCAATTGGCGCTTACAGTTTATATAAAAAAAACTGTTTAATCATAGATTTTGGAACGGCAACAACTTTTGACATTGTAAGAAATCCTGGAATTTATGAAGGTGGGGTCATTGCCCCTGGTGTTAAGCTTTCAATAATAAATTTGAATCAATTTACAGCGGCTCTACCTATATTTGATTTAAAAGTTAATTCAAAAGCTTACGGAAAAAATACAAAAGACGCACTAAATGCTGGTTTTCTATGGGGTTATCAGGGATTAATACTCAATATAATTAAAAAAATTAAAACTTCTTTTAACTGCAGCTTTAAGATAATTCTAACTGGAGGATACTCCAAAACTTTTTCTAAATTTATTAATAATAACCCAACTATTGAACCAAACATTACTATAAAAGGCATTATGCATATTTACAAAAAACTAATCAAATGAGCAAAGAAGAACTTTTATTTTGCCCATTAGGCGGCTCTGGAGAAATAGGTATGAATTTAAATTTATATGCTTATGGAAAAGAAGATAATCAAAAATGGATAGCTGTTGATATGGGTGTAACTTTTGCAGATGACTCTATTCCTGGAATAGATTTAATTTATCCAGACCCTGGTTTTTTAATAGACAAAAAGAAAGACCTATTGGGTATCGTTTTAACACATGCCCATGAAGATCATATCGGGTCCGTTGCGATTATATGGCCACAACTTAAATGCAAAATATACGCCACACCATTTACTGCAGCCTTATTAAAAGAAAAATTTAAAGAAAAAAAAATTGATATCACAAGTTATTTAAAAATAGTTCCTTTAAACGGAAAAATAAATCTCGGTCCTTTTGAAATAGAATTCATAACTTTAACGCACTCAATTCTTGAACCTAATGGGCTTAGCATAAAAACTCCTGCGGGTATTGTTTTACACACTGGTGACTGGAAGTGTGATCCAAATCCTTTAATAGGTGAAAGGATTGATG
>Ga0307995_1000384_pt1 | contig 30914 bp, 29 predicted proteins | sample EllFjometagen262_FD_203132 | JGI IMG/M metagenome (GOLD analysis project Ga0307995, IMG submission 203132) | Marine microbial communities from Ellis Fjord, Antarctic Ocean - #262 | ecosystem: Environmental > Aquatic > Marine > Unclassified | place: Southern Ocean | collected 2014-11-02 | reverse complement strand
TCAAAATCTTTAATAGTAGCTTTAATTCCTTTAAGAGGTAAAAAATTTCCTTCCATAAAATCTTTAAATGTTTGCCCATTAGGTTTGATATATTTTCCCTCACGCATGACAAAAAGTAATGAATAGTTTATTGCATGATCTAAATATTTTTCAAAATTTAAGTCTTCAAATGTCACTGGCATAATTCCACCTCGTGCTGTGTTCTGCCAAACTTTATTTCGATATGAAAGATATCCAGTGTATTTTTTTTCTGCAAAAGGAGAATTAGCAAACAAAGCTATAGTTAGAGGAACTAAATAGTTTCCTACCTTAAATTTTTTTTCAAAATCTTTTTCTGATGTATAATCATAATTAATTTGAATACCTGATGTTTGATACATCATTTGTAAGCTTAGCTCTCCATCTTTTGGCATTTCCTTAGTCATTATCTGGTACCTCTCTTTAGGATTTTGAGGAACTTCATTTAAATTGTTAAACGGATCAAAACCTATAGAAACTGTACTAATATCTAAATCTCTTGATGCTGCTTTAATTTCATTAAAATGTGTTGAGCTTTCACTACATACTAAATGAATATTTTTTAGTGGTGCTCCCGATAGTTCATACTGCAAACCTGGCTCTGTTGTTATTTGTTGTTTGCCTCTTTTAAGTCCAATAATATTTTCATTTTCGTAAATCGGTTTCCAACCAAAGGTTTCTAAATTTTTAAAAACTTTTTTAATTTGTTCGTAGTTAGCTCTTTTTTTTTCTTTTCCAATAAATAGAAATTTTTCATGCTCAACTCCAATAAGTAATTGGTCATCTTTTTTTGCACCTTGATTAAAATAATCTATTAATTGACTTTTGGATTGAATGATTGACATACCTTAAAAACAATTTTTGCTGCTATAGCCTAATACTATATTGTTTTGATTTATTTCAAATTTTCTTTCACACTTAATTTTTAATTTTTGACTCAGATATACATAATACCTGCTTCTAGAATTACCAAAATCAATCCGGTCAGGTTTGCCTAGAGAAGAAATCAATTTATTCTCAGTTTTTCCGATCCATTTACTAAGTGCTTTTTCTTCTTTCGCGGTTGCTTCGTCAACTTTTGTAGTAATCGTCTGACACCCTAAAAAGCTTAACAAAAACGACATTAAAAAAAATATTTTATAAATTTTTATCATTTTCTACCAATTGTAGAATATAACTTAATCTTATAAACAGATACATTAACTTTAGGTTGTATTTTTTAATTATTACCAAAGATTTCTTAACAAATGTACGGTATTTAAAGCCAACAAGGAGAATCTTATGTTTGAAAAATATTTCGACTATAAAAAAAATAAGACAACTTACAAAACTGAAGTGTTAGCTGGTGTTACTACTTTTTTAACAATGGCTTACATAATGTTTTTAAATCCTTTTATACTTTCTGGCGAATTCGCTGGGCCTGAAAAAGGTTTTTTTGATTTTGGAGCGGTGTTTACCGCAACAATAGTAGCAACTGCAATAGCTTGTTTCATTATGGGCTTTTACGGTAAGACTTGGCCAATTGGTCTAGCACCGGGTATGGGTATTAATGCATTTGTAGCTTTTGGAGTTGTGGGTGGAATGGGATACACGCCTCAAGAAGCTTTAGGTGGTGTATTGGTAGCGGGTGTATTGTTTTTAATAATATCTTTAACACCGATTAGAGCTTGGTTAATTAACTCTATTCCTAGAAGTTTAAAGCTAGGTATTGGAGCTGGCATTGGTTTGTTTTTAGCAATCATTGGATTAGAAATTATGGGTGTTGTAGTGGACCATCCCGTAACGTTAGTTACAATAGGCGATATGAAAAACCCTCTGGTTCTTTTAGCATGTCTTGCTTTTGTAAGTATGGTTGTTTTAGAAGTATTAAAAGTTAAAGGTAATATCATTATTGGAATACTAGTTTTTAGTATTATTGCTTGGGCTACAGGATTAGCTAAATTTAATGGTGTGTTGAGTACGCCTCCATCAATGACTTATCTATTTGATTTTGATCTTGGGGCTGCTTTCACGGCTGGTATGTCCACGGTGATTTTTACTTTATTGTTTATCGATTTTTTTGATACGACAGGTACATTAACGTCTGTAGCTAACGTAGCTGGAAAAGTTGGAAAAGATGGAAAAATAAAAGATATACATAAAGCTATGATGGCTGACAGTGTTGGAACAGTTGCTGGTGCTTTAATGGGAACTACGACTGTAACAAGTTATGTTGAGTCGGCTGCAGGAGTAAAAGAAGGCGGAAGAACAGGAATGACTTCGGTTGTTATTGGAGTTTTATTCTTGGCTTGTTTATTCTTGTCTCCTCTTGCAACTAGTTTGCCTAAAGAAATCGATGGTGCAGCTTTACTTTTTGTTTCAGTTTTGTTTGTAAGAAATATTACAGATATTAGATGGGATGATATATCTGAGTCAGCTCCAGCGGTATTAGCAATGATAGCTATGCCACTTACTTACAGTATCAGTAATGGTATTGCGTTATCTTTTATTGCGTATGCCTTAATTAAAATTTTTACAGGGAAATTTAGTTCTACTTCATCTGCAATATGGGTTATTGCAGCGTTGAGTGTTGCTAGTTTTTATGTTGCTTAAAATTAAGTCTCAAGGGCTAGTGAAAACTAGCCCTTATTAATTAATCTATTTTATTTTAAAGTAACAAACTCCTCTGCAGAAGTTGGGTGAATAGCTGTTGTGTTATCAAAATCTTTTTTGGTGGCCCCTGATGTTATCGTGACAGCTAAACTTTGAATAATTTCAGGGCTATCTTGACCCAGCATATGAATTCCTAAAACTTTATCTGTTTTTTCATCAACCAATAGTTTCATTAGAATTTTAGGCTTTTTATCAGCAAACGTATATTTCATAGGCGAAAATTCAGTTTTAAATATTTTAACTTTATAGCCTAATTTTTTGGCTTCCTCTTCAGTCATGCCAACAGTGGATAGAGGCGGATCTGTGAAAACAGTTGAGGGCACATTTTTATGCGAGGCTGTCCTTTTGTTATTACCAAATTCACTATCAGCAAACGCATGACCTTCTCTTATCGCAACAGGTGTCAAATTAATTCTGTCGGTTACATCACCTATTGCATAAATATGATCAATATTTGTTTTTGAGAACTCATCAACAATAATTGCCCCATTTTTTTTCTGTTCAATATCGGTTCTGTCGAGATTTAATTTATTAATATTAGGTGACCTGCCTAAAGCCGACAAAACGCAAGCTGATTTTATATTTGGCCCCTGCTGTACTTTAATTTCTAATCCTTCTTTAGCTTCAACTATATTTTCAATATTCGTATTAAATTTTATGTCAATTCCTTTTTTGATCATTTCCTCTTGGAGTAAATTAGTTAAATCCTGATCAAAGCTTTTTAAAATTCTTTTACCTCGGTAGATTAAGGTCGTTTTGACTCCTAAGCCATTCATTATACATGCGAACTCAGCAGCTATATAACCACCTCCTAGAATACAAATATCTTTGGGTAATTTGTCAATATGAAAAATATCATCTGAAGTAAGAACTTTATTTTCTGCAGTGTATGCTGGTTTATTACAAGCTCCACCTGAAGCTATTAAAATTTTTTTCCCCTTATACTCTTCATTGTTTATTATAATAATCTCTGAATCTTTAAATGAAGCATAACAATCTATTCTGTCGACCTTATTCTTTTCTAAGATAGATTTATAGATATTATTTAATCGCTCAATTTCTTTATCTTTATTCTTAATTAATGTCTGCCAATTAAAAGAAATTTTATCTGGCATCTCCCACCCATAAAACTTAGCAGTATCAAAATCATTTTTAAATTGGGCTGCATAGGTGAATAATTTTTTTGGAACACACCCTCTATTAACACAAGTACCGCCATAATTTGAACCTTCTGCAATCAAAACTTTAGCACCGTAATTAGCTGCTATTCTTGCGGCTCTAACACCACCAGATCCAGCACCAATAACAATTAAGTCGTATTCTTTCATTGAAAATTATTTTTTTTAATTTTAAAAATATTTATTTTTTATGTTTTTTTACTAAGTCTTCAATTTTTACTTCTTCATAATTTTCGAAGGGTTGTACAATCCAAGGATTGTCTTTTAATCTGTCGGCACAATAATCAGGTTCAAATGTTGAATCTAATTTCTTCCAAAGCACAGCTGTTTTTATAGATTCAATATTATCTTTTATTGGAGGATATTTTTTTAACCATTCAATACTTTTATTGAGCGTAATGCCTGTATCTGAAAGATCATCACACAGAAGTAATCTACCTCCCATATCGTGAACTGTTGAGCTCATTTCTCTTGAAAAAACTAGTTCTCCTTGTTTGTCTTCTACTCCTGTTCCAGAATAAGACTCAACGGCAAGATAAGCACACTTAAGTTTAAATATTCTACTTAATACATCTATGATTGGGGCTCCCCCTCTCATTATTCCTATGAGCATTGTTGGCTTAAATCCACTTTCGTGAATTTTAACTGCTAATTTTTCTACTATTAGATTATATTCTTTCCAGTCTACAATAAGTTTATTAGCCATATAAAAAATTAAATTATTTTGAAGGAGATGTAAATGAAAGGATACATAGTAACTGTTTATAAGATTATAAAAAATGAAGATGTACTAAAAAAATATGCTGCTAAAGCTAGAGAAGCTATTGAGAGATATAAAGGTAAATTTTTAGTAAGAGGAGGAAAAAAGATAACTACGGAAGGAGATGAGTCTCCTAGAACTGTAGTTATTGAATTTCCATCTTTTTCTGAGGCTGAAATATTTTTTTATTCAAAAGAGTATCAGGATGCTCATGCTATTTTAAAAGACACAGTTGTGCGTCACCATCAAATTATAGAGGGTGATTAGTACTGAATTGGCTCATCATCTATCGATCTCCAAAGATACCATGTGGCTACAGAACAATAAGGAGTAAATTTTTTATAAAGTTTTTCTAAAAATGCTTTTGGTGGATAATATTTTTTCCTATAGTTATTAGATATTGCTCTTAAAAGACCAATATCTTGCAGAGGCCATATATTAGATCTATTAAAGGTAAATAATAATATCATTTCGGCAGACCATCTTCCAATTTGCTTGAGGTTTGATAGGTACTCTATCGCTTCTTCATCGTTCATTTTCTTTATTAAGTTAGGCTTAAAAGTTTTGTTTATTATTTTTTTAGACAATTCTTTGATGCCTTTAACTTTTTGTCTGCTAAGACCACAATTTTTTAAACTCTTACTTGATAATTTGCTTACTGTGCTTGCTGTAATTTTGTTTTTACATTTTTTTTTGAACCTTAGGAAAACTGCATTTGCTGCAGCCACGCTTATCTGCTGGCCAATAATACTTTTACATAAAGAAAAGAAAACATCGTTACGGGTAATTAAATGACCATCCTTATAGCTACTAATTAAATGTTTAATAACTTTATCTTTTTTGGATAAATATATTTTAGCCTTGTTCCAATAAATTGGTGGTTTTTTCATGATCTAGGAATAACAATCTCTTTTTTTAATTTTTTTTCTCTTATAAAAATTATTAAAGAGCTTAATATCACAAGTATAGCTCCTGCTAACATTAAAGGTTTTGGCACTTCCCCCCAAATTATGAACCCAAATGTTATTGCATAAACTAAACTTAAATATTTAATTGGTGTTACCAAAGAAGCCTCAGCCAATCTATAACTTTGAGTTAATAATAAATTTGCAACACTTCCACACAAACCCATAATAATAAATAAAAATAAATCTTTTGTAGTGGGCATTATCCATCCAAAAGGTAAAGTGCAAAGACCTAGAACTGTACATAGAACTGTAAAATAAAAAGCTATTCTATAATTTGGCTCAGTTTTAGATAAAGCTCGAACACTTATTGCAACACCAGAAAAAAAAATACAAAATAAAATAGGTGATAAATAATAATAATTAAGTTCAATAAATGCAGGCTGAATAATAAGAATCATTCCTATAAAACCCAAAAAAACTGCAGTCCAGCGTTTGATTCCAACCTTTTCTGATAAAAAAACAATCGATGCAATAGTTACAAAAATTGGACCACCAAAAGTAAGCGATACTACGTCGGCTAAAGGCAAATGCCTCAAACCAAAGAAAATACAAATAAAGGCTATTGAGCCACATATTGCTCTAAAGGTGTGCAAACCAGGTCTTTTTGTTTTATAAAAATTTGACCATTTGCTTTTAGGTATAATTAAAAAAATTGGTATTAACCCAAAAAAAAATCTTGCAAAAAAAACCTCTCCAAATGGGTAGTAGTTTAGCCATTTGATACATATGTCCATAATCGCGAAGCACATAACGCTTGCAACCATATACAAAACTCCAGTTTGATTTTTTGTAAACAATTGAATATCCTTTATCTTTTTTAACACATAAAATTCATTATGCAAAAATCTTACTTAGCGCTTGGGTGTTTCTGGAAACCAGAAGATATTTTTCGCAAAATAACTGGGGTTATAGAAACTGAAGTTGGCTATGCGGGTGGAGAAAGTAGTAATACTAGTTACGAAGAAGTTTGTACTGGTAAAACTGGACATACAGAGACTGTAAAAATAATTTACGACGAAAAAATTATTCCTTATGAAAAATTGTTAGAAGTTTTTTTCAAAAGTCATGATCCTACCCAAAAGGATATGCAATATCCTGATGTTGGCACTCAATACAGGAGTGAAATATTTTATGAAACTGAACAACAAAAAAACACGGCTGAAAAGTATAAAAAATTATTTGATGAAAAATTTAAAGGAAAAATCGAAACAAATATTTCAAAAATTAAAAACTATTGCAAGGCAGAAGAATACCATCAAAAATATATAATGAAGAGAAGTCAGTAATGTCATTGGTTGATAGTAATTGGCTTGAAAAAAATTTAAATGAAGTAAAAATCTTGGATGCAAGTTGGCATATGCCAAGTACAAACAGAGATGCATACAAAGAATTTTTGAGCGAACATATAGAAAATTCTAAATTCTTTGATTTAGATAAAAATTCTGAACTTGATTCAACTTTGCCTCATATGTTGCCGTCAAAAAAAAAATGGGAAGAAGTAATATCTAACTACGGAATTAATAATCAAGATAAGATAGTCATCTATGATAATTCAGACGTTATTAGTTCTTGTAGATGTTGGTATATGTTTGTTTATTTTGGTCATGATATTAATAAAATATTTATTTTAAATGGTGGCTTGAAGAAGTGGAAAATTGATAATAAAAAAACTACAAATAACTTACCTTTAAGTAATAAAACTAACTACTTAGCTAAAGAAATTAAAAATTTAGTATTAAGTAAATTACAGATTGATGAAAATATAAAGTTAAATAACTTTCAAGTTGTAGATGCAAGAGGAAAGAAAAGATTTGAAGGTACCGATCCAGAACCTCGTCCAGGTTTAAAGAGTGGTTCTATTAAAAATTCAAAAAATTTACCTTTTAGTGAGTGTATTAATAAATCAGATTATACATTTAAAGATATAGATGAGTTAATAAAAATTTTTGAATACGCGGGTATTAGAACTGACAAACAACAAGTGTTTACTTGCGGATCAGGTGTCACCGCGTGCATTTTAGCTATGGCTAATAAAATTATTAGTGGTAAAAATCCAATTATATACGATGGATCTTGGTCAGAATATGGACTTAAATAAAAAATGAAAACTGCAGGTAAAATTAAAACAATACTAATAATTATTTTTATTATTATTTTTACTATAATTGCAGCTAGACATTTTGTTGGCTTACATTTTAAGAAAAAATTTAGCGTTAGACCTCCACCCGGCGTAATAGTTAAAACAGTTGAAAAATCTACATTTTACAACAGCATAGAAACTTTTGGTACTGCGATAGCTCAAAATTCAAAAACTTACAGAATAAAAAAGAATGAGATTAAAGGAAAACTTAATATTGAAAACAGATTTGTTAAAGCAGGAGACATTATAGCTACATTAAAAAATGATGAACAGGTAGTTGCAGAAATTGAGGGTAAACTTGGTAAAAGAGAAATAGCACAGGGTGTATTGGGCACTGATAGTTTAATTATTACATTAGACGATCTTAAAAAAATTGTTATAGACATTAAAGTACCTGAAAATTTTGTTAGTATTTTAAAATCTGGGCTTAAAGCAGAAATAACCTCAACGGCATTTAATAAAAAATTTACTGGCAATATAGAATCAGTTAGCTCACGTGTTGATCCATCTACTCGTTCAATTCTAGCAAGAGTAATAGTAGACAACTCTAAATTTAAAATTATACCTGGACAATTATTAACTGTAAAAATTATTTATGATGAAGTTCAACAGATTGGTGTTCCAGAGAGTTCGGTTACAATTCAGGGTAAAACTGCCTTTGTATATGTTGTTAATGGAGAGACTGTAGGTAAAAAAAATATAAAAATTGGAAAAAGAAATTTTGGAAAAGTATCAGTTTTAGACGGTGTTTCTGAAGGTGATAAAATTGTTGTCGAAGGCGTCTCGAAAGTTAGAGATAAAAGTAAAATAAAAATAATCAAACAAAAAAACAGATAATGTTTTTAACAGATTTATCTATTAAGAGACCTGTTGTTGCTTCAGTAATGAGTATAGTTTTAGTTATTTTTGGAATAATAACTTTTCAAGAAATTCCAACGGATGAACTACCCGATGTTCAGCCTCCTGTTGTAACTATTCAAACAGATTATAAAGGTGCTTCAGCAGAAATAATAGACACTCAAATTACACAAAAAATAGAAGATTTTGTTGGAGGAACTCCTGGTTTAGAAACAATAGATTCTTTTAGTGAGGATGAAAGTTCAAGGATTACTTTAACATTTGAAACTGGTTTAGATCTTGACGATGTAACTAATGACGTTCGTAGTTCTGTTGCTCGTGTAGTAGATAACCTACCTGAAGGCGCAAAGTCACCAGAAATATTTAAACAAAGCGCAGGTATGAGAACAACAATGTGGCTGTCATTTAGCTCGGAAGCAATGACTGATCTTGAATTAACAGATTATGCAGATCGGTTTTTAACGGATGCATTTTCAACGGTTCCAGGTGTTGGAAGAGTTCGGTTGGGTGGTGAAAGAAAAACATCTCTTAGAGTCTGGCTGGATCCAATTGCACTTGCAGCTAGAGATTTAACAACACAAGAAGTTGAACAAGCTTTAAGAAAAGAAAACGTTGAGTTTCCGGCGGGGAGAATAGAGTCAAAAGATATCGATTTAACAATAAAATTAGATAAAGCTTACCAAAACCTTGAAAATTATAAGAAATTACCACTTAAAAGAGCAAAAGATGGGTCTGTTATAACTTTAGAAGATGTTGCCAGAGTGGAAGTAGGAGCGGCATCAACTAGAACGGTTTTTAAAGGAGATGGAAAGCAAGTAGTGGGGATCGGTATTTACCAGCAGTCAGATGCAAATACTATTGATGTAGCTAATGGGATTAAAAAAAAAATTAAAGAAATAGAACGATCATTACCAGAGGGTACAAATCTTGAAGTTTCATTTGATCGAAGTAGATACATTAAAGCTGCTATCTCGGAAGTTTACAAAACCCTTTTTGTAGCTTTAATTTTAGTTACTATAATAATTTATTTATTTTTAGGAAATATTAGAGCGCTAATTGTACCCGCAGTAGCATTGCCTGTTTCTTTAATTTCTACTTTTTTGGCAATCTATATTTTTAATTTTTCTATTAATTTATTTACTCTTATGGCCTTAGTGCTAGCGATAGGAATTGTAGTAGATGATGCAATAGTAATGTTGGAAAATATTGTTAGAAGAATTGAGCTAGGTGAAAGCCCTTTAGTTGCAGCTTACAAAGGTGCTAGACAAGTATCATTCGCAATTATAGCAACTACTGTAGTTTTGGTAGCTGTGTTCGTTCCTTTAGTTTTTATTAAAGGTATTACAGGAGTTCTTTTTACTCAGACTGCAATAACTTTAGCCTCTGCCGTTATCATATCTAGTTTTGTTGCACTTTCTCTTAGTCCTATGTTGGCTAGTAAATTCTTAAAAAAAAATATGGAAAAATCTAAAACTGTAACTAAGTTTGAAAAATTTTTAAAAGGTATTACCATTGCTTATAAGCAATCTTTAATTTTATGGATAAATAAAAAAAAAATAATCGTTTCTTTTTTAGGTGTAACATTAGCATTGACTATTTTTTTATTTAATTTTGCCCCTAAAGAATTAATTGCACCTGAAGATAGGGGGGCCTTTTTTGTAATTATAAAAGCACCTCAAGGTTCTGGTTTTAATTTTACAAAATCTAAAACAGAAGAAATTGAAGCTATGTTGCTTCCAGAATTAGGTAAAGGTGAGTATAGAAAATTGATTATGAGAGTTCCAGGTTTTGGCAAATCATCAAAACAGGTTAATAGTGGTTTTATTATTGTCCTTCTGGAAGATTGGTCAAAGAGAAAACGGCATGGTGTAAAAATATTAAGGGAATCTTTTGCCAAAATAGGTCGTGTTCCTGGTGTCCTTGCGTTTTCTGTTATGCCTCAAGGTATTAGAACAGGTGGAGTTGAAAGTCCCGTTCAATTTGTAGTGCTTGGAAATACATACGAGCAGTTAATAAAATGGAAAAAAATAATTAAAAGAGAAGCTCGAAAAAATCCTGGATTATCCTCAGTTCAAGATGATTTTGACCTTAATAAACCACAACTAAATGTTCAGATTAATCAAAAAAAAGCAGCAGATTTAGGTGTTTCTACAGAAGATATAGGAAGAACAATAGAAACTATTTTTGGTTCCAAGACAGTTACAAAATTTACTCAAGATGGAAAGGAATATTCTATTATTCTTCAAGGTGACATTAAAGATAGGCAAGAGCCAGGAAGTATAAGTAAGGTATTTGTAAGGTCAAAAAATAATGGAAAATTAATATCAGTTTCTAATTTAGTTGAGTACAGCGAAGAGGGCAAATCACCATTTTTAGCAAGATACAACAGACAAAAAGCTGTAACTATTTCTGCAAGATTAGTTGGTGACTATTCTTTGGACGAAGCACTAAAGTTTTTGTTAGGTGTCGTAGAGAAAAATACCCCTCAAGCTAAAATTGCTTATAAGGGTGAAAGTGAAGAATATAAAAAAACAAATAATGAACTTTATATTATTTTTGCCCTAGCTTTGATAACTGCTTATTTAGCTATGTGTGCTCAATTCGAAAGCTGGAGACATCCTCTCACAATTATGCTTACTGTGCCTCTAGCAATACTTGGTGGTTTATTAGGTTTGCTTGTAGTTGGTTCTTCTTTAAATATTTATAGTCAAATTGCATTAATTATTTTAATTGGTTTGTCGGCCAAAAATGGAATTTTAATAGTAGAATTCACTAATCAATTAAGAAAGGAAGGAAAAAAATTAGAAGATGCAATAGTTGAAGCTTCTACGATTAGACTTAGGCCAATTTTAATGACAAGTCTGTCTACTATCTTTGGAGTGATCCCTTTAATAGTTGGTTCTGGCCCAGGAGCTGCAAGTAGATTAACAGTTGGTATAACTATTTTTGGTGGAATGTTATTTTCAACTTTTTTTACACTGTATGTAATACCAACTATTTATTCTATTATTGGTAAAAATGAAAAAAATATTGATGCTGTTGAAGTTGAATTAGATAAACAGCTTAAAAAATAAAGTACTTATTTTTGTTTAAGTTTTTCTGACACATCGTAAGTTGTTTTCTATAATTGTTAGCAAGAGCTCTAACAGACGAAGCGTAAATAATTGCTTTCTTGTCTTTTTTGTAATTTTTATAATCACCCCAACCTTTGTAATAAGCAAGGTATTGTCTATAAACATCTTTCTTAGATATTCTTAATATTTTAGAAGTTTTGTTAGTGTACCACCCAATAAAATCAACCGAATCTTTAAATCTTGCTCGTGTAGCAAATTTATTATTTGTTTCTTTTTTATATTGCTCCCAAGTACCAACTACAGCTTGAGAATAACCAAAAGAACTTGAGGGTCTTTTAAACGGTATTACTTTAAATAATTTTTTTCTTGGTGGTTTTGCCAACCAATCAAAATCACTCTCTTTTTTAACAAATGCAAGCTGCAAATGAATAGGAGCACCCCATTTCTCATAAGTTGCTTTGGTATGTTTATACCACAGGTATCTTTCTTCAAATATAGCACAACTATTTTTTGTATTTTTTGGTATTGAAGAACAAGATGCAAGTATGACAAAAATTATTAGATAAAATTGAGATCTTTTAAAATGAATCACTTTTTATTTTATATAAGAATTTAATTCAACTTTCTCCACTTTTCTGGCTTTATAAACACCCCAGACCACAAACCAAGTATATTTTTTTTTGCAAACTCTTCATCTAAAATATAGTCTTTAGAATAACGTCTATATGCAACCGCATAGCCATTTCTAACCATCCATTTGTTTAAGTTTTCCTGTTCAATAAAACAAACACCAATAAATCTATTGTATCTGTCTTTATTGCCTTGAATCATGCATTTGACTGCTCTTTTTTTAATTTTTTTTATTAATGCATTTGTTGCGACTGTTCCGCAATTATATTCTTTTAATTTTTTTACACATTTTTGATTTCTTTCTGGTGCATCAATACCGTGGAGTCTTATTCGATTATTTGAAATTTTGATGGTGTCACCATCTGTAACAACAGGAATACCTAAGATTTCATTAGCAAGTAATTTTGTGTTTAAATTAAAAAAAACTATTATAATAAAAATTAATCTTTTCATGTGATAATTTTCTTTAATTTAAATAAAATAAATATGCTTATAACACCTACGCTATTTGCTAGAAGATCGATTAATTCAAAAGCCCTATTAGGTATAAAAAAATGTAGTAATTCTAGAAAAAATGAAATGGTCAATAAGAATGAAAAACTATTAATAAATTTTTTATTATTTAAATTATAAATTAATCCTAAAAAAGTTAAATAAAAAAAAAAAAGAAAATGATTTACGGAAGTACCGAAAGGATTGCTAATAATATTTGGTTGCATATATAGATTTCCGTACAACAGATAGCCTATAATACTCCCTGGAAATAAATAAATAATTAATAAAATAACTAGAGATAAATAATATAAATATGTAATAAGTTTAAATATATTATTTTTCATTATGATTTAAATATAGTACATATTACTTAATAATATAATATGAGCAAATTAATCTTAACTAGACACGGTCAAAGTGTATGGAACGCTGAGAACAGATTTACTGGATGGGTTGATGTTGACTTATCTGAACAAGGTATTCTTGAAGCAAAGAAGTCAGGTGTGTTAATTAGAAATCTTAATATAAATATAGATATATCTTATACATCGTTTCTAAAGAGAGCGATTAAAACCTTAACAGTTATACTTGAGGAAAATAGCTTAGAACTTGAGTTGAATACATCTTGGGAAATCAATGAAAGACATTATGGTACATTAACTGGATTAAATAAAGAAGAGACTAAAATAAAAATCGGCGAAGAACAATTTAAAACGTACAGGAGATCTTGGGATGTGGCACCACCTCCAATGTTAGAGAATGATAAAAACCAATCTTTGTTTAGTCCTTTAAACGCTAGTATACCTAATGGTTCTATACCTCTAACAGAATCTTTAAAGGATACTTATAATAGAGTAATTCCCTTCTTTGAAAATAAGATTAAACCTGACTTGCAAAATGACAAAAATGTAATAATTGCTGCACATGGAAATTCTTTAAGAGCTCTTTGTAAAAAATTGTTTAATATTTCAGATCAAAAAATAAATGAATTAGAGATACCGACAGGAAATCCACTAATTGTTGAGTTTGATCAAAGCCTAAAAATAAAAAATGTTCAGTATTTAGATAAATCTAGAAAAAAACCAATTATTATCAATCAGTAAATTTTAGTTTGTTTAATTGCTTGTAAGTTTTAATGGTGTTTACATGAAAAAAAGTTTGACTACTTTTTTGTCCTAATAATTTTTTTTCTTTTATCATTTTATCCCATACTAAATTCATAGAAAAAACTTTTTCGTTTATAGCTTGAAAAATTGATCTATCAATAATCTGGATGCCGGTGAATATGTACTGATTACTAGTTTCTCTTACGATGTAGTTGTTTTCTTTAAAATTAAAATCACCTTTAAAAGATTTATCGGGACTGTTAATTTTATTAACTAATAATAAAATAGGTTTGTTATTTTTTAAATAAGAATTTTCAAGAATTTTTAGTTCCTCATAATAATCTTTACTCCAAATTGTATCCGGGTTTAAAACAAAGAAAGGATCATTTTTGAATTTCTTGGTGGCATTTAGGATACCACCACCTGTATCTAGTAATACTTCCTCTTTTACAGCCCTGATAGAGATTTGATAGTTCTTATTCTTAAGAAAATTATCAATTTCTTTATATAAATAATGTGTGTTTATTACAATTTCATCAATCCCTATTTTTATAAGTAACTCTATCGATCTTTCTAAAAGATTTTTTGAGCCAACCATTACTAATGGTTTTGGTATCTTTTCAGTTAGAGGGAGTAATCTTTTCCCGAAACCGGCTGCTAGTATCATAGCTTTTTTAATTGTCATTAAAATTAATCTTTTTTCTATTTTTTTTAGGTATAGTTTTATCTAATAAATATTTTAAATTAATAAAAATTGAATTCTTGAGTCTTAACTCCAATAGTTGCCAAGTGTAAGGCAAATACTTTAGGTAGTTTGATTTGTTGTCTCGTTTACAAAGTCTAACAAAAATACCAAGTATTTTTAAATTTCTTTGTACAGAAAGAATATCAAAATCATTTTTTGCTAATAATTTTTCTTTGCCTTTTTTTATTTTATTTGTTTTAGAAAGATAATATTTAAAAAGTGAAGATTTTAGTTCATGCGGAAGTTTAATCCTGACATCATCAATAAGTGAAGCTACATCGTAAAGTAAATTCCCTTTTAGCGCATCTTGTGAATCAATTAAACCAAATTTTTTATTTTTTATCATTATATTAGAGGCATGAAAATCTCTGTGAACAAAGCATCGTTTCTGAAAATAAAGTTTTTTATAAAGAATATTTAATTCTTTTTTTATTTTATTTTTATTTTTCTGGAATTCTTTTTTTTTTCCATTATTTTTTAAATACCAATCAAAAAATAAGTCAGATTCTTTGTGTAATTCAGATAAATTGTATTCTTTAATTCTAATTTTATTATTTTTAAATTTAATATTTTTTTTTAAATTTATTTTTTGTAACTTAATAATTAATTCGATTAGTTTTTTATAACCATTAAACTTATTTTTTTTATTCTTTATGTGTTCTAAAAAAGAGTAATTTCCCAGGTTTTTTATCTCCATCATATTGTCGACAAAATACTCTTGAATTAATTTTGGAGCGTTAATTTTATTTTTAATTAATAGCTCATTCACAGCAGCATAAATAATTAAATTTCTAAATTTGTTTTTGTTAGCCTTTACTAATATTGATGACATAGAATTTTTTTCTATTTTGTAAAATTCACGATGTGAGGCGTCTCCCGAAATTTTTTTAATTTTATATTGCATTAAATTTTTTCCACTTTCCAAATCCTTTAAAATTAATTTTTCTCATTTCTTCCTTTTCCTCATATGACATATAAATTTCAAGTCTATTACTTGGTTTTTTTTTTAATATTTCAGCCCATTCTATAAATTTGATATCGTTTATATTTTCATCAAAAATCCCAAGTTGTTCAATGTCTTTTTCAGTTTTTAGCCTGAAGAGATCGTAATGCATTATTTTTAATCTACCAATTTCATATTCGTAAACAATATTAAATGTAGGACTTAATACTTCTGTCTCATCTTCTTTGTTTTGATTTTGAAGATTGTTTATCAAAGCTCTAGATAGTGTAGTTTTTCCTACTCCTATTTCCCCAAATAATAAAATGCAGTCTTTTTTGCTAATTTTTGCGATAATTTTTAATGAGACTTTATTTAGCTGATCTAAAGAATTTATGATCATTGGCTACTCTGTTAGTAGCGATAAGTATCAGGCTTAAACGGACCTTCTGTTTCAACGCTTATATAGTCTGCCTGTTCTTTACTTAATTTAGTCAGCTTAGCCCCAACTTTTTCCAGGTGAAGTGTCGCTACTTTTTCATCTAAATGTTTGGGTAAAACGTAAACTTTTTTTTCGTATTTATTAGAGTTATTCCATAACTCCACTTGTGCAATAACTTGGTTTGTAAATGATGCACTCATAACAAAACTTGGATGTCCTGTTGCACAACCTAAATTTACAAGCCTTCCTTCAGCTAATAAAATTATTCTTTTTTTGCTTGGTAGTTCTATTTCGTGAACTTGTGGTTTAATTTCATCCCATTTGTAATTTTTTAAAGCTTCAACTTGAATTTCATTATCGAAGTGACCAATATTACAAAGTATAGCTCTGTCTTTCATGTCTCTCATGTGATCTGCTGTAACAATATCCTTGTTCCCCGTAGCGGTAACAACAATATCAGCTTCTTTAATTGCATCATCCATTAAAACAACCTCATAGCCTTCCATAGCTGCTTGTAGAGCACAAATAGGGTCTGCTTCTGTAACCATCACTCTTGCACCACTCTGTCTTAGAGATGCAGCGCTTCCTTTCCCAACGTCACCAAATCCAGCGACGATTGCAACTTTTCCTGACATCATTACATCTGTAGCTCTTTTAATTCCGTCAACTAAACTTTCCCTACAACCATATAAATTATCAAATTTAGATTTAGTTACAGAATCGTTAACGTTAATTGCTGGAATTAATAAAGTTTTATTAATTTCCATTTTTTTTAGTGCTAAAACTCCTGTAGTAGTTTCTTCTGACACTCCTCTAACTTCATTTAAAAGATCTTTATACTCTTTATGCATTAAAGAAGTTAGGTCTCCACCATCGTCTAAAATCATATTTGGCTTCCAATCTTTTTTTCCTTCGATTGTTTGTTTTACACACCACCAATATTCTTCTTCTGTTTCGCCTTTCCAAGCAAAAACTGGTATGCCCGCCTTAGCGATAGCTGCTGCTGCATGATCTTGTGTTGAAAATATATTACATGATGACCATCTAACCTCAGCACCTAAGTCAACAAGTGTTTCAATTAGAACTGCCGTTTGAATAGTCATATGCAAACAGCCTAGAATTTTTGCTCCTTTAAGAGGAGACTTATTTTTATATTCTTTTCTTAGTGCCATTAGACCTGGCATTTCTGTTTCAGCTAATGAAATTTCTTTTCTACCGAAGTCAGCTAAATTAATGTCTTTTACTTTATAATCGCTCATAATCTGCGGGTGTTTTAACAATATAATTTCTTCTTAGCAAGCAACAATCCTAGGTTAGTTTAGGCAATATAACTTCTATATGTGCACCCCTGAAATCTATTCTATTCGCTGCTTTGATTTTGCCTTTATGGAGTTCGATAATATTTTTTACTATATTAAGACCTAAACCTGAGTGTTCCCCAAAATTTTTGGGTCTATTACTGTAGAATCGTTTAAATATATTTTCTATATTTTTTTCATTAAAACCTGGGCCTTCATCCTTAAAAGATATTATAAAATTATTTTTTGTTTCGTCTATTTCAACTAAAATTTTAGCATTATTTTGACTAAAAGAAATTGCATTATCTAAAAGATTTGCAATAACTTGTTCTATTCTGTTCTCAATACCTAGAATATAAAAAAAATTTCGCTTTTCTTTTTTATTTACTATTTTAATGTCAATTCTTTTATTTAAACATTCTATATTTTGTTTAAAATCTTCTACAACACTTGTAATAATTAAATTTAGATCAACTTTAAGCATTTTTTCTCTCGACAGAGAGGCTTCGTCTTTTAGCATTTGTGTGTAATCGGTAATAAGACGTTCTATTCTCTCAGCATCATGATTAATAATATTTAGTAATTTTTCTCGATCTTTTTGTTCTATGGTTTTGTCCAGTAATTCCGATGCTCCTTTTAATGACGCTAATGGGTTTCTGATTTCATGAGCTAGATCTGTAGAAAAAGTTTCAGCACGATTAGTTCTTTTTTGAAGATCTAGAGTCATTTCGTGAATGGATTGAGTTAATTTACCCACTTCATCTCTTCTTATAAAAAAATTATCTATATTAACTGGCTGGATAGATTTTGTTTTTATTGAATCTGTATATTTAACTAAAAAACTTATTGGCTTTAAAATATATTTATTTAAAAAAACAGAAAAAATAAAAATAACTAAAGCAACAGCTAAAACGGTTCTGATTATAAAGTTTTTTCTTTCATCAACAGCTACTAATATCTCATTGGATTCTTCACTAACTAAAATGTATCCAACTTTTTTTTCTTTTGTTAAAACTTTGTCTAAAGTTTGCACAAAAAAATCTTTTTTTATTTCACTCTCGATAATAAAAGGTTCATTCTGCAGCTTGCTTAGAATAATATTTTTAATCTCTTTGTAATAAACAAGTTCGTTGCTAGTAGTGCTAGTGTTGCTGTTTAAAATTTGATTAATACTGTTATTATCTATTTCTTGTTCAATGATTAAATCAGATCTAGAAAAAACATTCTGATCTAAGTCTAGAGTGTTGGTGTCACCAATCAAATTTCCATCTAAATTAAAAAACTGCACTCTATCTAAGCTTTGAAATAAAAATCTAGTAGATGATAAAAAAGTACTTAAACTTTTTTCATCAAAATTTATTTTTAATCTTTGTAGATGATCGTTAGTATTTTTAATAATTACTAAATGACTTATAGACTTATTTTTTACCAGGCTAGGTTGAATTGCTTGTAGATAAATAAATGTGAGGAGCCCTAATACAGAAAAAACTAATAAATTAAATAATAAAAATTTTTTTAGTATAGATGCTGATTTTTTTTGGTTCATTAACTAACATTCCATCTATACCCACTTCCATACCTTGTTTCAATTGCTGAAAACTTATCATCAACTTTTTTGAATTTTTTTCTAATACGCTTTATGTGGCTATCAATAGTCCTATCTTCGATTTCTGTGTTCTCTTTATAGGCTATATCCATTAAATGTGCTCTTTCCTTTATTACGCCAGGCCTTTTTGCAAGCTCTTTGACTATTAAAAATTCAGTTGTAGTTAATTTGTCGGGTAAAGCTTTTCCGCTCCATTCACATTCTAATTGAGCTGGATCCAATTTCAATTTTCCATGAACAATAAGGCTTTTAGAATCGTCAACTACTTCAGTTTTTTTTCTAAGTTGAATTTTTATTCTCTCTATTAAAACCTTTATAGAAAAACCGCCTGATTTTTTTACAAAATCATCTGCTCCTAACTTTAGTCCTAACAATTCATCAACTTCATCATCTTTAGATGTTAAAAAAATAATAGGAATTGTCATTTTTTTTCTTAAACGGGTTAAAAGTTCTTCACCATCCATTCTTGGCATTTTAATATCAATAACTGCTAGATCAGGTGGATTCCTAGTTAAACCATTAAGGGCAGTTTCACCATCAATATAAGTTTGAACATTAAATCCCTCTCGTTCTAAAGCAATACTAATCCCCGTTAAAAGATTTCGATCATCATCTACCAGTGCAATTGTTTGTGCCATATTATATGTAATTTTTATAAGTAAATTGTCAAAATTTAGGCACTATTCAATCAAATTAATGGGCTTCCCCCCAATTAAGACCAGAGTTAATACTAACATTTAAAGGTATAGAAAACATGTGATAGTCAGAGCTTGAAACAGACATCATCGCATCCTTAATAATTTTCTGCACATAATCTTTGTCATTATAGGAACATTCGAAAATAAGTTCATCATGAATCTGCAGAAGCATTTTTGTCTTAAATTTTTTATCTGTTTCGATTAAATGGTCTAACTTGATCATAGCTAATCTAATAATATCAGCTGCAGATCCTTGTATGGGTGCGTTTATAGCTGCTCTTTCTTGAAAACTTCTAACACTAAAGTTCTTATCGTTAATACCCCTAAGGTGAATTCGTCTACCGAAAATATTATTAACATATCCTCTAGTTCTGCAAAATTTAATTGTTGAATTCATATAATCTTTAATTTCAGGAAATTTTTTAAAGTATGCATTAATAAAATCTAATGCTTCTTGATTTGAAACTGCAATTTGTTTTGCTAATCCATATTGTGTTATTCCATAGATAATTCCAAAATTAATTGCTTTTGCTTTTCTTCTTAGATCTTCATTGACCTTGCTTATAGGAACGCTAAAGACCTGACTTGCGGTTAAACTATGGATATCTTCATTGTTTTTAAATGCTTTTTTTAATTCTTTTACATCTGCCATATCTGCAAGAATTCTCATTTCAATTTGATTATAATCTGCAGAAATTAGAACATTTCCTTTGTCCGCGACAAAAGCTTTTCTAATTTCTTTTCCTTCTTCTGTTTTGATAGGAATATTTTGTAAATTAGGGTCACTTGATGCTAATCTTCCAGTGTTAGTAGCCGCTAATAAAAATGATGTATGTACCCTTTTTGTCCTAGAATTAATATGGTCTTGCAACGCATCAGTGTATGTATTTTTTAATTTAGAAATTTGCCTCCATTCTAAAATTAAATTAGGAAATTTATGCCCAGTTAATGCTAAATCTTCTAAAACGTTAGCATTAGTTGCTAAACTCCCTTTTTTAGTTTTTTTAAGCTTAGCAATTTTAAGTTCATTGTAGATTATTTCTCCAAGTTGTTTGGGAGAGGCAATATTAAATTCCTTTCCTGCTACGGTAAAGATGTCCTTCTCAATTTTTTTTAATTTTTTTTCAAACTGTGTTGATAATTTTTTAAGGCAACTTGCATCTACTTTTATTCCATTAGACTCTAGTTTTGCCAATAATTTTACCATTGGCTTTTCAAAATACTCATAAATTTTATTTAATTTTTCTTCATCCATTCTTTCTTTTAAATGCTCATATAATCTTAAGGTTACATCTGCATCTTCAGCGGCATACTCTGTTGCTCTAGGTATTTCTATATCAGCAAAATTTAATTTATTTTTTCCAGAACCTACTAGTTCTTTAAATGTTATTGTCTTATGACCTAAGTGAATTTCAGACAAAGTATCCATGTTGTGACGATTAACACCAGCGTCTAAAGTATAGGAAATTAACATAGTGTCTTCAATTGGATTAATTTCTATTCCACATTGTTTTAAAACTATGAAGTCAAATTTTATATTTTGACCAACTTTTTTTATACTCGGATCTTCTAAAAGTGGTTTGATTTTTTTTAAAACTATTTCTTTTTTTAAACTCCTCTCTTTATGAGCTAAAGGTATGTAACATGCTTTGTTTGGAGCATAACAAAAGGAAACACCAACTAATTTTGTTTCTAAGGGGTCTAAAGATGATGTTTCAGTATCTACGGCAATCACTTCTTTTTCTTCTAAGATTTTTATCCATTTATCTAAATTTTTTTCATCTAAAATACACTCATAGTTTTTTGTGTTTATATTTTTTTCTTTCGTAATTTTTTTTTGTTCAGATTGATTTGAGGTTGAGCTTTGGCTTTCTCCATAAAAACTAATAGCTTGACTTAATAGTCTATTAAATTCCATCTCTCGAAGAAAATCAAAAAGCTTTTCTTTTTCAACACTTCTCATGATGAAGCTTTCAGGTTTCTCTTTGACTGGAACATCATCTTTTAATGTAACTAATTTTTTACTAAGTATTGCTTTGTCTTTATTAGCTAAAAGTGTTTCTCTTCTTTTGTTCTGAGGGATTTCTTCGATATTTTTTAATAGTTCATCTAAGGTCTTGTATTTATTGATAAGTTCAGCAGCAGTTTTGACTCCTATCCCAGGTACGCCAGGTATATTATCAGAAGGGTCACCGGCTAAAGACTGAACATCAATTACTTGATTGGGTTTAACACCAAATTTTTCAAACACTTCTGCTTCTCCTAAAACTTTATTTTTCATGGGATCATAAAGTCTTATTTTTTCTGATACCAATTGCATTAAATCTTTGTCTGAAGAGATTACAGTTACTTTAGCTCCTGCTTCTACGATTCCTTTAGCGTATGTAGCCAAGAGGTCGTCAGCTTCATAATTGATTAATTCGATTGAAGGTAAACTAAATGCTTTTACTGCTTTTCTAATGTATTCAAATTGAGGTATTAAATCTTCTGGTGTTTCAGTTCTATTAGCTTTGTATTCACTGTAAATATCATTTCTAAAATTTTTTTTAGCTGAATCAAAAATAACTGCAAAGTGTGTTGGTTTATTTATTGAATCATCAGATCTAGAATCTTCTAATAGTTTAAAAAGCATAGAACAAAAACCGCTGACCGCACCTGTTGGAAGACCATCACTTTTTCTTGAAAGTGGTGGCAATGCATAATAAGCTCTGAAGATATAACCTGATCCATCTATTAAATAGAAATGATCTGTTTTTTTTAAAGAAGTCATAAATATAATATTTATAATACCTTATTTATTTCGTGATATAATTAAATAAACTATGAACAAAATTGCTTTAAGTGTTGAAAACTTAACTAAGATTTATTCAAAAAATAAAAAAACAGGTACCTTAAATAAAGCACTAAATAATATAAGTTTTGAAGTAAAACAAGGTGAGGTGTTTGGTTTGTTAGGCCCCAACGGAGCTGGAAAAACTACTTTCTTAAGTATACTTGCCGGCACTGTCACTAAAACAGAGGGACAAGTTAATGTCTGGGGATTCGATTTAGATCTAAATCCAAGACAAGTGAGGGCTTCAATAGGAATAGTCCCTCAAGAAATTAATCTAGATGCCTTTTTTAGCCCGAGAAAATTGCTAGAATTGCAGGCTGGATTATATGGAGTTCCAAAAAAAGATCGAATTACAGATATTATTTTGAAAATGGTCTCGTTGGAAAAACAAGCCGATTCCTATGCTCGTAGCCTTTCTGGCGGCATGAAAAGAAGACTGTTGATTGCAAAAGCTATGGTTCATCAACCACCAATCCTTGTTTTGGATGAGCCTACGGCTGGTGTTGACGTTGAATTAAGAAAAAACCTTTGGGAAAATGTTAAAACACTAAACAAAGAAGGTGTAACAATTATTTTAACAACACATTATCTTTTCGAAGCTCAAGAAATGTGTGACCGTATAGCAATTATTGATAAAGGTAACTTGGTTGTTTTAGATACAACGCAAAAATTATTAGACAGGATACAAACTAAAAAAATTACGTTTAAAGTTTCTAAAGCACATAACGAGAAAAATTTAACTCTTCCGGGTGTACAATTTAATTCGGAAATTGCTAATACTATAACAGCTATATATGAAAAAAATTCTTATAAATTTGATGATATTGTTGGTGTCTTAAAGAAAAATAACATTGAAATTCTAGATGTATCTACAGAAGATGGTGATTTAGAAGATGTTTTTGTACAATTAACAAATAACTAGATTTTACTTTAAAAAAAAGTAAACATACACTTATGGAATTAATAAAAGAATTAAAATACTCTAAAATAATAAAAAATGTATTTATTGCATTAGTAGGTACACTTTTTTTAGCAATTTCATCAAAAATTAAAATTCCTTTTTATCCTGTTCCTATGACGATGCAAACATTGGTTATTCTTTTTTTAGGTATTACACTTGGATGGAAATTAGGTGTTACTACCGTAGCACTCTATTTATTTGAAGGAATTATTGGTTTACCAGTTTTTTCTGGAACTCCTGAGAAGGGAATTGGATTGGTTTATTTTAGTGGGCCTACAATGGGTTATTTGATTGGTTTTCTTTTTGCTGTTTATTTTGCGGGGTTTTTCAAATTTAATAAAAATTTATTTGTGAAATTTTTACAATTAGTATTCTCAGTTAGTATTATCTATATGTTTGGGATTCTTTGGTTAGGAACTTTAATTGGGTGGGAAAAACCTTTATTTCAACTTGGTGTTCAACCATTTTTACTAGCAGAGCTTTTTAAAATTTTAATAATTTTGTTTAGCTTGCCTAAGTTAAAAAAAATTAATCAATATTTACAATAGCTATTTTGGTGATCGTTTCGAAAGTATACGTTGTAGTGTTCTTCGATGCATTTTAAGTCTTCTGGCTGTTTCTGAAACATTACGATTACATAGTTCGAATACTCTATGAATATGCTCCCATTTAACTCTGTCAGCGGACATTGGATTTTCAGGTGGTTTGGCCTTTGATTCGGCTGATGCTAACAAAGCTGATTCAACATCGTCTGCATCTACTGGTTTAGCAATATAATCAATTGCACCAGCTTTTACGGCTGCTACAGCTGTAGGTAAATTTCCGTAACCTGTTAACATAACAATTCTGCTCTCTTTTTTGGACTTGTGAAGCAACTTGACTACCTCTAACCCGCTTCCATCTTCAAGTCTAAGGTCTACAACAGCAAAACCTGTAGGTGTATTTTGTGCGATTTTAAGGCCCTCTGCAACGTTTTTAGCCTCTGTTACGACAAATCCTTTCTTCTCCATCGCTCTTGCCAATCTGCTCCTGAAAGGATCATCATCGTCAAGTATCAAAAGGCTCTTATCAACGAAGTCGCTTAATTTTAAACTTATCGTTTCTGCTTTTATGTTTTTCATACTGCGTCTAATATGGTGATGAACCTAAAATTATCAACTAATATCTTTAGTATTATTTTCTTTACATTAATTAAAAAAACATTAAATAACAAATTAACAAGGTTTTTTTATAAAATTTTTTAAAAACCTTCTGTGTAAACATAACAAGGGACACATGAGATGCAAAAATTTAAAGACGTTAACGAATTAGTTAACACATTAAAGCCTGATTATCCGGTTTATTGTATACGTCCAGACTCTTTAAAAACTTCAACACAATTCTTTAAAAATAACTTCCCTGGAAAGGTTTTGTACGCAGTAAAAACTAATCCAAATGAAGAAATTTTAAAACATATTATAAAAAACGGAATAGAAAATTTTGATACCGCTTCTATAAATGAAATTTTATTAATAAAAAAACTAAAACCTAATGCGCATGTTTATTTTATGCATACAGTAAAAAGTAGAAAAGATATTTCTGAAGCCTACTTTAATTTAGGTATTAGAGATTTTGCACTTGATACTAAAGATGAATTAATCAAGATTCTAGAGGCAACAAAACATGCAAAAGATTTAACTCTTTATATAAGGATTGCTATTTCAAATGAACATGCTGAAATTGATTTGTCTAGAAAATTTGGAGCTCCATCAAGTGAGGCACTTGGATTGGTTAGATTATGTAAAGAACATGCAAATAAAATTGGAATTAGTTTTCATGTGGGTTCTCAATGCATGCACAAAGTTTCTTTTGCTAAGGCAATTAATGAGGTTGGAAGTATAATTAAAAAAACTAAAATTATACCTGATATTATTAACGTGGGAGGTGGCTTTCCATCTATCTACCCAGACTTAAATCCTGAGCCACTTGAAAATTATTTAAACGAAATAAAAAATTCTATAAAAAAACTTAATTTACCCGTTACACCTGAATTAATTTGTGAACCAGGAAGATCAATAGTTGCTGAAAGTGGATCAACTATAGTCAAAGTTAATCTTAGAAAAAAACAAAAACTTTATATTAATGATGGAACATACGGTACTTTATTTGATGCTGGAGTCCCTAATTTTATTTTACCCTCTAGAATGATTTTAAATGGAAGAATTCAATCAAAAAAATTGACTGCATTTAATTTTTTTGGACCTACCTGCGATAGTATGGATTATATGAAAGGACCTTTCTTATTACCTAACAACATTAAAGAAGGTGATTATATTGAATTAGGACAGTTAGGTGCTTACGGATTAACTTTTAGAACTAAGTTTAACGGTTTCTACTCTGATGCAATATTTGAAACATCAGATCAACCAATCATGAGTTTGTATGAAACTTCGAGTAAAGTTAAATACTTGGTTGCTTAATGGACCAAAAAAATAATCCTAATAATATAGGACATAATAAAAAATCTCTTCTTGCTAATCCCGTCGAGCATATTGATATTAAATCATTCGATGCTAGAAAAATTATTGATGGGATGGGGAAAATGTCATTTACGTCCAGGGACACAGCTAGAGCTGCTGGTATTTATAATGAAATGCTAGCTGATAAAGATTGTTCAATTTTCTTAACATTAGCTGGATCTACATCTGCAGGTGGATGTATGGATTTATATGCAGATCTAGTAAAAAATAACATGATAGATGCTATTGTTGCTACTGGTGCTTCTATAATTGATATGGATTTTTTTGAAGCCTTAGGTTTCAAACACTATCAAGGCTCCCAGTTCCAAGATGATACTGTTCTTAGAAAAAACTATATTGATAGAATTTACGATACTTACATTGATGAAGAGGAGCTTCAGACATGTGATAAAGCCATATGTGAGATAGCTAATACCTTAGAACCACGATCTTACACGTCTAGAGAATTTATTAAGGAACTTGGCAAATACTTAAAAACTAATGGAAAAAAGAAAGGTTCTTTGATTGAAACTGCGTATGACAATGATGTTCCAATTTTTTGTCCAGCTTTTACAGACAGTTCAGCAGGTTTTGGCTTAGTAATGCATCAAGAGCAAAATCCGAATAAACATATGACTATAGACTCTATTCGTGAATTTAGAGAATTAACTGAAATTAAATTACAATCTAAACAATCTGGTTTATTCATGATTGGAGGCGGTGTTCCAAAGAATTTTGTTCAAGACACTGTTGTATGTGCAGAGTTATTGGGGAAAAAAGTAGACATGCATAAATATGCTATTCAAATTACTGTTGCGGATACCCGTGATGGAGCTTGTAGTAGTTCCACATTAAAAGAAGCTAGTTCATGGGGTAAAGTTGATACAACAAAAGAACAAATGGTATTTGCTGAAGCAACAAGCGTGTTACCTTTAATTGCAAGTGACGCATACCATCGGGAACATTGGAAAAGTAGAAATAGAAAAAAATTTTCAAAAATATTTAAATAAGAATATTTAAAAATGAAATATCTTTCAAATAAAAATGGTTTTTTAGGAATTGATAATAAAATCAATTTTAAAGAGAAAGTTGTTGTTGTTCCTTTCGGACTTGAAAAAACAGTTAGCTACGGTGGAGGTACCAGAAATGGACCTAAAGAAATTATTAAGGCCTCTCATCAAGTAGAACTATATGATGAGGAGTTGCATTGTGAACCGTATAAAAAGATTGGAATTAAAACGTTAAAGCCATTCAAGATTGATAAAGACATAAAAAAAGCTCTAAAAAAAATGTCAGATATAAACAAGGAAATTTTAAATAAAAAACTTTTCCCTATTACTTTCGGTGGAGAACACTCAATTACTCCTGGATGTATTGTCCCATTTGTAAAAAGACATAAAAAAATTTGCTTATTACACTTTGATGCACATGCAGATTTAAGAGAAAGTTATAACGGTGAAAAATTTTCACATGCATCAGCTATCAAAAGATGCCTAGATTATAAAAATGTGTCTATTATTTCTTTTGGTATTAGAAATATATCTGAAAGTGAAATACCTTTTTTAAAAAAAAATAAAACAAGAATTAATATTTTTTGGGCTAAAGACAAATTAAAGTGGGACTTAAAAAAATTTAAAAAAATGATAAAAAATAAAACAGTTTACCTGACGTTTGATGTCGATGGGTTGGATTCAAGTATTATGCCGGCAACAGGAACTCCTGAACCAGGCGGTTTACTATGGGATGAAACTTTAAATATTATTAAAATCGCTGCAAAAAATTCAAACATTGTTGGGGCTGATATTAATGAATTATCCCCAATTAAAGGTTTTAACTCTTATAATTTCTTGGTGGCAAAATTAGCCTATAAAATTCTTTCTTATATTTTTGAATTTAAGAGATAGTAAGAGTTTTTGGATCCCGCTCCTTCTAGTTTAATATGAAGTTTTGCTCCCATACACTACATGACTAAACAAGAACCAGCTTTAAGTTAACTCTTAATATCCAATATAGCCCAAGCTATTTTAATTGTAGCGCCCTTTAAATCTTCTTTATTAAAAAAAGTCAATTGAGCCTTTTTTCTTTCTAGAAGTGTTTTGCCTAAAAAAATACCTAATCCTAGTCCAGCTTTTTTGGTTATTTGCTTTGATCTTGATTTTAAATATGGCTCACCAATAAGCTTAATAATATCTTCTGCAAAACCTGGCCCATCATCATTTACTATCAATACCAGTTTTTGTTCATCACTTATTAATTTTATACGTACTTCTTTGTCTGCAAACTTAATCGCATTCCCAATAAAGTTTCTTAGTCCAAAAACAATTTCTGGAGATCTTTTAATGTTTATCTTATTTTTATCTCCATTTTCTAATAAAGTAATTTTTTTATCTGAAGTTTCTTCAAAAGAAATAATAATTTCTTCTAAGAGACTCTCTACTTTTATTAAGTTAATGAATTGGTCGTCACTAATTTCCTTTTTTGAAATTTTTTTCAAAATATCACTACACCTTTTAGACTGGCTAATTAGCAGGTCTAAATCTTTGGAATGTTTTGATTTGTCTCCAATTTCTTTTTTTAATTCTTTAGCGACTACTGAAATAGTAGCAAGTGGTGTACCTAAAGAATGAGCAGCTGCTGCTGCCTGTCCATCAAGTGAATCAAGTTCGTACTCTTTTGCCATTACTTGTTGAAGTTTATCAAGCGCTTCAGATCTTTTTTTTGTTTCACCTGAAAACTTTATTCCAAAATAACTTAAAAAAACTAATCCAATAATTATAGAAACTAAAGCTCCAGCTAAATAATATTCGGGAAAATTGAAATTGTATATATCTAAACCAGGAAGTATCTTGTGATATTCTTTTAAAATAAATAATAGACCTATGGTTAAGGTTCCTAGAATTATTGTTGTTCCCATGCTTAAAAATGTTGAGGAAACGATAGTTGGTACAATTATAAGGAGAGCAAATGGATTAAAAATTCCCCCTGTTAAATAAAGTAAGGTACTTATTTGTAGTAAATCATAAGCGAGAAAGAGAGAAGAAGAAAGATCTTTTAACTGATTTGTTCTAATGTTAAATTGAAGAACTATATTTGTTATCAAACCTATAAAAATGATAATATGAGTTTCAATAATAGGAAGATCTAATTTTAAATAAAAATAAACAAAGTTAATAGCAATTATCTGACCAATAATAGCAATCCATCTAAGGTTCACTAATGTCTTCTTATCTAGGTGAAGGTTTTCTTCTAGTCTAAATAGAGTAGAAAGATTCATTAAAGATATTAAATATCTAAATTTGAAACTTCTAATGCGTTGCTAGTAATAAATTCTTTTCTCGGTGCTACGTCATCTCCCATTAAAATATCAATCATTTTTTGATCATCTTTTGATTTTTCTTTTAATATTTTTGAATACTGAACTTTAAGCAAAGTTCTATTTTCTGGGTTCAAAGTTGTCTGCCAAAGTTCTTCTGGGTTCATCTCTCCCAATCCTTTAAATCGTTGAATACTTAATTTCTGCCTTTGTTCTTCCATAAATTTGTTGAATTCTGATGAGCCTTTTTTAATCTTTTTGTCGACTTTTTCAGATATTTTTAAAATATAGTCCTCTAAACTCTTTTCATCTTTTATATAAACACTTTTTGTTCCTTTAGTTACCTTAAACAATGGTGGTTGAGCCAAGTATAAATGCCCATTTTCTATTAATTTATTAAACGGGTCATTATTAAAAAAAGTAAGCAACAATGTTCTGATATGAGAGCCATCTACATCGGCGTCTGTCATAATTATAATCTTATCGTATCTTAGGTTTTCTATTTTAAAATCTTTAGAACCGGTTCCAAGTGCATTAATTAGCGTCACAACTTCGTTGGATGACATCATCTTAGCTAAAGCCTTAATAGCATAGTCATTAACTACTCCGTTAGGTTTAGGATTGTTGGCTACGTATGTGTTTAATATTTTACCTCGTAGGGGTAGTACAGCTTGATATTTACGTGATCTTCCTTGTTTAGCAGACCCACCTGCTGAATCTCCCTCAACTATATAAAGTTCAGTCCCCTCTCTTTTTGAAATTTGGCAATCTGCAAGTTTGCCCGGCAAACCGGACAGTTCAAATGTTCCTTTTCTTCTTACACTATCCCGAGCTTTTCTAGCAACATCTCTTGCAATAGCGGCTTGTAAAATTTTTTCTAAAATATTTTTAGTAACAGAGGGATTTTGGTCAAACCAAGTAGCAACTCTTTCGTTAACAACACTTTCAACAATCAGTCTTACCTCTGAAGAAACAAGTTTATCTTTTGTTTGAGAAGAAAATTTAGGGTCAGGCATTTTAATGGATAGTACAGCCACAAGTCCTTCCTTAATATCATCTCCTGAAATAGTAACTTTATTTTTTTTAGTTAAATTTTTATCATTTGCATATTGATTAATTACTCTTGTTAAGGCACTTCTAAAGCCAAGCAGGTGAGTCCCTCCATCTTTTTGATGAATATTATTAGTAAAAGCTAAAACATCTTCTGAGTATCCTGCGTTCCATTCAAAAGAACATTCAACTAACACATTTTTTTTTTCAGCAGTTATAAATATTGGCTTTTTAAATATTGCAGTTTCATTTTTATTAATTAATTGAGGTTTTTTTTGGTTAATATATGTAACAAATTCTACAATACCACCATCGTATTTGTTGATGTACTCTTTAGGTTTTGCTGTAGTATTATCTGTTAAGATTATACTTATACCTTTGTTTAAAAAAGCGAGTTCTCGCATTCTCTTTTGTAAAATTAAGGAACTAAATTTTGTTGAAGAGAAAATTTCTTTAGATGGTAAAAAATTTATTTTTGTGCCTTTTTTTTTTGTTTTCCCAGTTTCTTTTAATGGTTTTACAGAATTACCATTTTTAAAAGCTATAAAATGTTCTTTACCATCTCTAAAAATATTTAGTTCTAAATTTTCAGAAAGAGCATTTACAACTGAAACACCAACTCCATGTAATCCTCCTGAAACTTTATAAGAA
>Ga0307995_1000382_pt1 | contig 31138 bp, 30 predicted proteins | sample EllFjometagen262_FD_203132 | JGI IMG/M metagenome (GOLD analysis project Ga0307995, IMG submission 203132) | Marine microbial communities from Ellis Fjord, Antarctic Ocean - #262 | ecosystem: Environmental > Aquatic > Marine > Unclassified | place: Southern Ocean | collected 2014-11-02 | reverse complement strand
ATAGAAGAAATATCTAAGAAACTTCTATATAAGTAGACTCCAATGAATAAAAATAAAAACGGATTCTCCCTTGTGGAGCTCTTAGTTGTGGTTGCAATTATAGGTGTTTTGGCTGGCGTAGGAATTCATGGTTTTCAACGGTACACTGAAACTGCCAAAATTAAAGTAGCCCTGCAAAATCTGAATACTGTAAATGATTTTTTTGCAACTGAGCTTATTCTACTGAATAATAATATTGTTGATGAATCTCCTCTTATTAAAAATGGAAACGTTAGGTGGAAAAGAGGTTTTAACAATTTGGATAGCCTTTTAAATGGAGCTGCTAATTATCATGATCTTGGATTTGGTCTGGGAAACTTTAAAAATCCCTTTGCCAACAGAACAACTAAACAGGTTTATTCTACAAGTGATCCAAACGATAATAATAGTAGTAGCCTAACCAATAAGGGAAATATCGTTTTAAGAGTTCATCCCAGTTTTTCAACTGACGGATCCAAAATAGCAGGTGATCGGCAGTTTCAAGTAATTTATTATAAAGATGATGGAGCTATTGATGTTTCAAGAACGTACAGCTTTATTTTAAAATAAATTTACCAAAAAAGTTTATTGAAATCTTTAATATAAAAAAGAAAAGCCAAAACAATGGAAATTTTTGCAAGAATAGACCATATTTTTTTTCCAACGTAATTATTTGAGCTTCTCCAGACACCTATTGTTGCAATAAAACAATAGGCAAAAAAAATACTAGTCATTATTAAAAGAATAATCTTTTGAAATAATAAACTGGGATTAAATCGAAGCGCCAATAACGATTCTAAACGATGTTCCTGAAAATAAATTGCTACTAAAAATATAGCTAGAAACAAAAAAAAGGGAATAATATTGCCAAAAAACCAATAGCTTTTGGACAGATTGTATTTCCCATTCCATATTTTTTTGAGCATTGTCATATTTTCTGAATATTGCATAACCCTCCAAGAATAAAGCCAGATTCGCTGCCCAATATCTCAATTGGTTCAATTAGCTCATAAGGTATTTTTTGGCAGCAGATAACTCCTTGAAACACCTACTTTATGCTTAAATATTGTATCTTGCTTTATACATATATATTGCATATTGATCAGCATTATACATAATATACGTATAATTAATTATAAAAGGCGATAAAGGGAGATAAACATGAAAAAGAGATTACAAAAAGGTTTCTCACTTGTAGAACTTTTAGTTGTGGTTGCAATTATTGGTGTGTTAGCAGGTGTTGGAATCGTTGGTTACCAATCATATACAGAATCAGCTAAAGAAAAAGTAGCTGAAGCAAATTTTAATTCTATTACACGTTTTGTTGAAACGGAATTAACTTTATTGAACAATGGTGTTCAAGATAAATCGGGTGCTTTGTTTGCAAATACTATAGGTGCAACTACTGTGGGTACTAATGCATTTCATAGGGGCAATGCAACAAACGGTTCTCTTCTTGGATTAAAAGCTGCTGTTGAATTTCACTTTAGTACTAATGCAGGCGGATTGAAATTTAAAAACCCATTTAAAGCTACTGACACCAGTCAAATTAAAGCTATTTCTGGAGCTGGTACGGGTGCAGTTGCTGATTACACAAAAGGTGCTATCATTTTGAGACAGGTTCAAGCATCAGAAAATTCAGAAGCGTCTGATTATACTCCTTCAATAGATACTGCTGTTGTTGGTAAATTCGCACTTATTTATGTTGGTACAGACCAAACTGCTGTCCCTGCTGTTAGTGCTCTTACAACAGCTAACAAATATAAAACAAAATATTTCGAACTAAAATAGTTTAATACTGTTTGATTAAAAAAGGCCTCTATTTCAGAGGCCTTTTTTATTGAGAGTAATATTTAAATAGTACCAGTCAAAGATTTACACTCCACATATGCAAAAGAAATTAAAATTTTTCTTAAAAAAAATTGATAGATCTTTTTTGATAAAATACTTTTGTAATTTTTTAATTATAAATTTACTTTTGTTCCCACTGGCAGTCTGGCAATACGAAAGAGCCCTTATTAGCATGGAAAGTTTCCTCTTTGCTCTCTCAGGCAAGTTGATGATCATAGGAATTTTTTACGAGATTATTGTTTCATTATTAGCAAGTTTGCAAGTGAGCCCAAGCTTCCTATTTTTTTCATTTTGGCTAAGTAATCTAAATTTTGGATTTTTAAAAACATTCATGGAAGTTTATGCGTTTACAACCTTGACTATTGTTTTGTACTTTTTATTTCGTTTTAATATTTTTTTTAAAAAAAATATTAAAATGTACAAGATCTACAGGTTTGTTCTAATTATAAGCCTATTTTTCATGGGTTATTTTGCTCTAACTAGACCTTTGATTAAATATTATGTGGAAGATCTTAGTGAAGTACAAAAGCTTAGTTCTACCACTTCTTTATTATTAAAAAATTTAGCATATCAAAAGAAAGTAAAGGAAGTTTCGAAAAAATCAGAATTTTTAGGAAAAAAATTTGATATCAACACAGAAAATCTTCAAGAGTATAACAATATATATATTTTTTTATTAGAATCTTATCCTCTCTTTATAAATTCAAAAATTAATCAAAAAATTCAGGCTCCTTTAACGGAATCTTTAGAAAATTTTGAAATTAAAAAAATGTATAAACATTGGTATCCAGACTTATCCACCTTGGGACAGGAGTTTTATTTGTATTGCGGCAAAGATCCCAAGAATGCTCATTTGTTATTATCTGACAATGACTTTGAAAGTTATTTAATAAATAAAAAATGTTTAATTAACGATTTAAAAGAGAAGGGCTATGAACTTAACTTTGTCCATACTTACAAGTCTCAATTTAACAATAGATTTACTCGTTATGATTATTTTGATCAAACTTATTTTTACGAAGATCTTCTAGAAAAAAATTTTACATCCTCATGCCCATGGAGAGACGTTGGCATGTGTGACTATCAAATTTTAGATAATTTTGACACATTGTTTGATTTGTCAAAAGATAAAAGTTTCTATTTTTTTCTATCTTTAAATGGACATGTATCACCGCTGGATTACTTTATTGATGATAAAAATAAAAAAGAAGAGTGTAATCTTTTAGCTTTACAAGACGAGGATCTTTGCAAAATATTTAACAATCAAATTCAAATTAACAAAAGCATAAACAGCTTTGTAAAAAAGAATCTGAAAAGTAATGATATTCTTATTGTCCTAGGAGACACTCCACCTATGTTTGCGGAGAGAAGGCATAAAAAATTTTTTTCTAATAATTATGTTCCAGTATTTACCTTTAAAAAAAAATCTTTGTAAAATTATCCTACTTTTAATTACAAATACTATTTAATATAATTTCTTTTAGTAGCCAAAAAAGAAAAAAAAATATCAAAAGATAGAGAAAACTTACCTCTTCAGAGGCCTCTTTTTATGAAGATTTATGTCAAAAGCAATTAGGTTTCAAAAATATTTAATATCAGTTTATATTAAGTTTTTTTAAACCTAAGTATCTTATAGCTGTTACGTATAAACTCTACAAAGCCCATATGCCCATTGAAAAATTTTGCTTTTTCGTATTCTTGCAAAATTAATCTTAAGCTTAAATGACTATTTAACTTTTTGAAAATATTCTGGTGTGTTTCAAATCTTTTATCTGTTAATTCAAATTTTTTAATCATAATAAAGAAAAGTATATCGCTAAAATTCTTTTTCCGAATTAATAGGAAGATACCTACTAATAAAAAAGTAAAGATAGAAAATTTAAGTAATATTAAAATTAGTTGAACTAGAGTGTTTTTATCTAAACTAGTTAAATCATTTAAAAACTTGTTTCTTTCCACCGAGTCATAATTCAACAGAAAGTTTTCCCATTGATAATTTGCATATCTTGCCCACAATTCTATTGCATTATTATTAAATATTTTAAAAATATTCTCTTCGTTTGTTTCGGCATTGTTATTATTATTTTGAAAATTATTTATATTAGATCTAACTCTGCTAAGTGGAATAATCTGGGTTGGATCAAATCGCACCCAACCAGTTCCTTCTACCCAAGCTTCTACCCACGAATGCGCATCTTCCTGGGCAAAGGAATAAAAGTCCCCATAACTATTATACTGGCCTCCATAAAATCCTGTCACAATTCTTGCGGGGATTCCAGCTGAACGAGCCAAAATAGCTAGTGTTCCTGCAAAATATTCACAGTACCCTTCTTTACTTTCAAAAAAAAACTTTCCATAATTATTGCCTATGGGCTCAGGACTCAAATTATAAAAATAATCATTCTCCTTAAAATGTCTCATAACTAAGTTGAGGTAAGATAAATCCGATTGATTTTTTTTATTATTGATAGCCCATGTTGTTAATTTGTTACTAACAGTGGATGGTAGTTGCAAATAGTAACTCTTTGCTTGGCTGCTAATATTTTGAAATGGTGGATTGGATTGAGATCTGAAAATAAATTTATTTTTTTTAATAATTTTTTTATCCAGTTTATAAGTAAAATTGTAAAAGTTGTAATATTTATCATTACTGGGTAGGGCATAATCTAAAACTGGAACCCATTTTTTATCATGACCTTCAATGATAACATTATAGTCTAGGAAGTCTGAATTCACTATGGGCTGTACTTCGTAGTTTAAGTTGTCTTTAAAGGTTACTTGAGTATTTATGGGCAACCAATCTTTTTGGTTGTTTAAAAAAGAAAAAGTTTTTACCCTAAAATAAAGCTTATTTTGTTTTACAGGCTTGTTAAAGGTAGCGCTAAAAACCAGCTGATCATCTTGAGTAATATCTTGAAATGTACCGAGGGATATCTTGTCAGGAATACCTAGATTTTTTATTTTATTGTTGAATAGGCTGACATTTATCTCTGTTCGAGGGAATACAAGGTATGTAATTATAATAGTTGGAACTGTAACGAGAATGATCATTATAAATCTCTTCAAGTTACCAAGGTTTATCGAAATAAATTCTTTTTGATTAATTTGATATAATAGAATTACTATTAAAACTAAACTACTAGCACTTAACAAGCTGCTTATAATATTTTGGTTATTAATTAAATTTGCAACCGTAAGGAAAATACAAAGAGATAATAAGAAAAAGTAATTATTATTTTTCGTTTCTAATAATTTAAATAATAAGAGAATATAAAGGCAATTAATAAACAAGTCTTTAGTGATAGTATATTCTTCAAATACAAATTGAATAATGATAGAGGCGATCAAAAAAGTATGTTTTGCAAATGCATGAATAGATATTTCTTTTGATTTTATTAAAAAGACTCCAACCGTTATAACAGCAAGGTATAAAAGGTTAGGATAAGCAAGTTTTTGACATTGTAATAAAAATTGAACCACTACAATCAAGAAAGCAATTTTAAGATTTCTGTTCATTTAATCAATCTCCGCAATTATTTTAAGTAACTTATTTAAGTGGACTGACGTCTGTCCATATTCAGACTCAACATCTTTTATTTTAATCGCAAATTCTTTTTTTTGTTGGAGGCAATCAAACAAAAGATAGACCATAATCCCTAGCTTGGCTTCATGGTCTGTTCCTGGAATTTGTTCGTAATCAATTAAGATTTTGCTAATATTGAGATGGTTTTCAAATTTTTTAATATAGAGTTGATTTTTGCTATTAGATATTTTCCATGCAATCTTACTTTCGCTCATACCTTCTTGAAATTGATCAATTCCATCAAAATCTTCATTAGAATTGGATTGATTTTTTAACGTTTGAGTTAAAAAATGATTAAAATTTTTAAAGTATTGAATGGGAGCTGGATATACATAAATGGGTTCTTTTAACTGAAGCCAGCTCCAAGCGCGGACAATTCCAAAAGGAAATACTGTTTCTATTTTAAGCAAAGGAAAATCGTAACGACCTCTTTGTCTAAACAGGCCTTGTAAAAAAACTGTATTTTCACCAGCGTAAAAATTCACATCAGAAGATTGTAAGGAATTATCTCGGCTAGAGATCTGAAAGGTTAATTTTTTTTGATGGGTATGATTAGTGACTTGAATTTTAATACCTTTATTGTTTTGATTACTGACAATACTTTCAACAGGATGAAAGCTTAAATGATTAATATTTTCAAAAGTAATTAATATAGATAAGAAAAATAAGATGGATAAAGTAACTAAAATAATAAGGCCTAAATTAATTTGATAAATTGTGGCAGCTATTAATGACAGGATGATGAATAGCCCTATTTGAAATCCATGTTTAGTAGGAAAAATATAAATATTTTTTCTAGAAATGGTTGGGCTTGGATATTGAGTCAGTTTTTTTGCAACAATAGAAAAATAGAATCTATTTAATGCTTTCGAAATCATTAGCGAGGTAGAACAACCTTCTCAATCACTTCTTTTTGAATGTAACTAACAATGTCTACATTAGAATCAAAGTTTTTTACTCTATGGCGTAAGACATAAGGAAATGTTTTCTGCACCTCATCAAAAGTTACATAATCTTTATTTTGTAAAAATGCATAGGCTTTTGATATTTGTACGGCAAACAAAAGTGTTCTTGTAGATAGGATGACATCGAATTTCATTTCACTAGCTTGCTTTTTCAAATTTTGAATATATTCAATCACTAAATCTTTGCATTGAACCAAAGAAACTTTTTTCATTAATTCTTCTAAATTAACCTTGTCTGGTTTGTCATTTTGAATATTGGATTGGTTCCTTAAAATATCTTTTTCTTGTTTCGATGATAGAGGATTCATAGAGAAGGAAATCATAAATCGGTCTAATTGAGATTCTGGCAAGGGATAGGTACCAATTTGATCTGATGGATTTTGAGTTGCCATGACAAAAAAAGGGTGGGGAAGTTTGTGGGTAGTTCCATCAATGGTAACGCTCTTTTCTTCCATGCTTTCCATGAAAGCGCTTTGGCATTTGGGATTACCTCTATTTAGTTCATCTGCTAAAATCATGTTAGAAAAAACAGGACCTTTTTGTAAGTGAGGTTGGTTGTTTATATATTTGGTAAATCCATTAATGTCTGATGGCAACATATCAGAGGTAAACTGTATTCTTTTAAAATCTAAATTTAAGTTTTCTGCTATCAGCTTCGCAAAAGTTGTTTTTCCAGTACCCGGATTGTCTTCTAGTAAGATGCTTCCTCCAGCCAAAATAGAAGCTAACGCAAGTTGAATTTTATCTTCATTGCCTACAATATTCTTATTTAGATGCTGGATAAGTTGTTCGATCATTAATTGCTATATTGGTTTTAATTTCTTTTTGGCATTATAGCTGTTCTTTGTCCGTTGACTGAATTTTCTGTAACCTGTCCTGCAGCATCATAATTAAGAACAGTCATGGTTGGACTTCCTATAGAACCTATAGGTGAGTTAGAAGAACCATTAAATTTGACATTTCCCAAAGTAATACCTGACTCAGCTCTGTAAACAGCGCTATTGACTGTATAGTCCGATGGAGCATGACTATTGGCTGTAGGAGTTACTTCCCCTGTGGATTTATTAAGACTAAAAAATTCTATTACGGTATTTGCATCTAATTTTGTGCTGGCTGAACTAGAAGAATAATCAGTAGTAAACTGATGATCAAATGCTACCGGATCATCACCTCCCAAACTAACGGTTCCCGTATAACGACTAGTAATTTCTTGTGATGCAAAATCGACTGTATTAACGGAACTAAAGGTTCCCGAACCCACACCTTTTGTGGCGCCCATATTAATGTTGTTTCCTGTATAAGTGTAGGTACCTGAGGAAATTCCACGAAATTGTCCAGCGGTGCTGTCACCTTGTCTTTCTCCACCATATTTTAAAAAATGAGCCAAGCCATCTCCACCTTCGGCATTAGCCATGAGCTTCTGGTTTTCAGGGGTCTCTTTTTGTATTTCTTCTTGATATTTATCACCAAGTAACTGCTCAGTAGATGTTCCTAGTACTTTTGCTATTTCATCAAAGGTAAGTCCTCCGTCACTCAAATTTAGCGCTTCTGTTATAATATTACCAACGAGTTCATTGCCTTTACCACCATCTTTTGAAAACAAGCCATCAGCAATTGCTTCTGCGACTGTTTCTGTTTCTATAACTTCCGCTCTAATATCTAAAAAACCTTGAAACTGTTGTAACTGTTCATTTGTAATAGCTATAGGCGGAGAAGGTATTTGTGTGGTTGAAAATTGAGTAAAGGAAAAAGGAGTATCTAATACCACACTACCTAATTGATTAGATACTTCAACGGCACCGGGTCTAAGACCAAGACTATTATTCTCACCAGGTCCTATCAGAAGAACCTTACTTGTACCCTCGTCTTCATCCACTATCGTTTGAAACTCTGTTCCTCTTGTTCCAATACTTCCTGCGGGAGTATTAATAACTAAATCCTCAGGATTACCTCTGCTAACTTTTCCACTCAATACTTTAATACTACCTTTTAAAAGAGTAGATACAATTTTTCCACTTTGGTCATTGGGATCATAGATGAACTCGTCCATGGTAATAGATGTTTGTTCCCCAAGCGTTATAACTGTCTCATCTAATAAAAGGACCTGAGATTTTGATTGGTTATCTGTTTTAATAACATCTCCAAAAAAAATATTGTCACCGGCTTTAAGGACTTCATTTTTTTGATTAGTAACTTTGCCAACTACAAGACCGATGTTTCCAATAATTTGCTCCTGAGCCACGGAAGCTGTAGCAATGCTAGATAGTACGATAAAAAAACCTATTACTTTTCTCAAAACATAATCCTTTTAGTTAGTCCAAATTTACCTATATCTTTATTATAATCATAATTCAAAATATTAGATTCGGATTTAATTTCAGAATGAGAATAAGTGTAATATATATCTTTTAAGAAATTAAGACGATTAGACTTAATCAAACCATTAAAATTGCCATAAATGGAAAGCGTGTCCGTAGTAATTTCATCGTCCCGGATAACATTTGCCAGCACGAAGCTGTCTGCTAAATCATATTGATTATTGTTAATCGATCTAGATAAACTCACATTGATAGATTTAAAACTATTAGTATAGGTAATAGTTTTAAAATTATTTTCATAGCCATTACTATCAACCCTTGCGTTATAATCATTAGATCCCAGTTTAATTTTTACATGATGTAACCCACTAAAAAAATACTCATAACCAAATGCCAATCCATCACTTTGGTTATTCTTTGTATCCGCTGTGGTAAAGACAATATCTGTTTTGTAGTCAGTAAAACCAATATTGCCAGAAATTAATATATTTTGATTAGGTTTCAGATTGTAACGATTTTCTAATGTTAAAGAGTGCAAAACAGAGTCTGCTTCATGAATGTAATTATTTTCGTTTAAAGAATAGTAAGTAGATATAAAGTTTTTATTAAATTGTTTGTTGTAATTAATAAATAAAGATCTCAAATCCTTTTCTTTAATTTTGTCATTATTCTCCCTAGTATAAGTTTTTCCTAGGTTAAAATTAACATTAGATGTATCGGATAGTTTTTTAAAAGCACCTGTTCTAATAAAAGTATCCTGATAATCATCTTTATTAACAGTATCAGCTGCATAGTTACTTAAGCTGTCTGATAAATAAAAAGTTTTTGTTTCACTGGTAGTATTAATATTATTCTCTTGAAAAAAATTAGTACCAATGTCTATATATCGAACCCAATCATCTCCTTTCTTTCTTTTGTTCTGCTTGAGTAATGCCTCATCAATACTTTGGATTTTAAGCCTTAATTCATTGGAAAGTTTAGGGCTCTTTTTAATATCTTCTAAAATACTTTTAGTTCTCTCTTTTGAATCTATTCTTAAAGAAATGGAGAGTAAGTATAGTTTTAAATCTAAATTATCAGAATAGATGGTGGAAAGACGCTCCAAAGTAGCTATCGTAGATTTGTAATTTTTCTTTTCTTCTTGTTCTTTTGCATATTGTAAGTTGAGCTTAAGATTAGTGGGGTCTTGGAGAATTTCTTTATACGCAATCTCTGAAGCAGCATTATTTGTTAGCAAGAAGATAAATAAAAAAATTTGAATTAATTTTTTTACTGTTTTTGCAAAGTTAAACTCGCCCATAAAGACTGCCAATCAGCTTTGTCAGATTTTTTTTTTTCTAGATATACAGAACTTAGTAGGTAACGACCAGTTTTTTCAAAAGAGATAGTTGCTTTACCATGGATATTAGTCTTTGTTTTGCTAATCGAAGTTTGATCTTTATTTTTGTGAAAAATAGTAATTTGTGAATTGGGGTGTGGTTTGCCATTATAGAGCAACAGAATTTCAATCTTATCTGTATTCGTATAAGGGGTGTTCAATGCAATTAATTCAAAGAGAAGACCTGTATTAAAATCCTCACCTGGCTTAGCACCAACTTGAATAAGAGATTTTGCGTATCTAGTATAGTTTTCTTTAATATCAGTATTTATAAAGTCAGGATTTTTTTGGCTCCACTTATTCCATATTCCTTCCTCTTGTAAAAAAGTTTTAAAGGTATCAAAATTTTTATAATCTACTTTTTCCGGAGTACTCTCGTAGGATAAAACATGCAAACCAGCCTGCTTAAGTATTGATTGGATAGCAGGATAGTCACCCTCTCTAGGTGTCAATGCAATTAGTTTTCGATCTAAAAAAAGTTTTAGATTTTTGGTTTCAGAACGAAGATAAGGGAATTGGTCCCCATTAAATTTTTGTCCAACTTTAATATGTGCATTTAATTTAGAATTAGGCTGGGTAATAAAAGCCTCAGGTTCTAGCCACAGCTCATGTGCAGAACTAGTGATCGAGATGAGGCTAAATAAAATAGTTAATGTTAATTTAGCTAGAAAGTATTTCATTATTTAATTATATATTACTTCAATGTTTATACGCTCTTTAATTATTTTTTTCAGTTTATGTCAATTTGCATTTGGCCATGAATTGAAGCCAGCTATTGCTAATTTAGAATTAACTTCTAAACCATCCAAGATCTTTTATGAACTTAAGATTCAACTAAATTTAGAATCGATTATATCTGAAATAGACCCTAGTCATGACAATACCAATGAATCTAAAAATTCAGAACGTTATGAGCAATTAAGAAGATTTACGCCTGAGTTATTAAATAAAGAGTATCAAGAAATGAAACAATCATTGTTTCAAAATATTTTTTTCCTAAATGGAAATGATCAAATTGAATTTAAAGAAGACAAAATAAATATCAGTGAAGTTGGGGATGTTTCTTTGGCCAGAGAAACAGAAATTGTAGTCAGGGGTAGTTTTTCTTCTAGCAATCCTTTGTTGCAATTTCGTTGGGATCCTTTTTATGGCTCTATTGTTCTTAGGGTTAATAAAAATAAAGAGGAACTATTCACCAAATATTTACAAAATGGAGATACGGCTAATTTTTCAACTTCAACTAATCAACAACAAACTTTTGTAAGTGTAGTTCAAAATTATATAGTTATTGGTTTTCAACATATTGTACCGAAAGGCTTAGATCATATTTTATTTGTGGTGGGATTATTTTTGTTATCCACCAGGTTAAGACCTTTGATCTGGCAAGTGTCAGCATTTACTCTTGCTCATACCTTAACTATTTTTTTAGGAGTTATGAAGATTGTAACTATTCCAGCTTTTGTAGTAGAGCCCATCATCGCGATCTCAATTGCTTATATTGCTATTGAAAACATTTTTCTAAAAGACCTAACTAAATGGAGACCCATATTGGTGTTTATTTTTGGGCTACTGCACGGTCTTGGGTTTGCAGGAATTTTAAATGAAATTGGGGTGGCGGAAAGCTATTTTATAACGAGCCTAATTTCTTTTAATATCGGAGTAGAAATTGGTCAATTACTGGTTATTTCTCTTTGTTTTGTAACCATTGGATATTGGTTTGGTCAAAAGAAATGGTACCGAAATTATTTGACTACTCCATTATCTTCGATCATCGCAATTATTGGCCTGTTTTGGTTTGTAGAAAGATTAGGTTTTTTATCTTAGATTTTATGATAAGTTTTTAAATTATGGATCCAATTGTGCACAGATCTTCTAGAAGAATATTCAGATTTTTAGACCCCATTTATAACCTCTTAGAACCACTAGCATATCCCATGATAAGATTTGTTGCAGGTGCGATGATGATACCTCACGGATATGGAAAAGTGTTTGGAGGCATTGAAGGAACTACCAAGTTTTTTGCAAGCGCCGGTTTGGAACCTGCTTTAATCTTAGCTTGGTATGTTGGTTTAGTAGAGTTGGTGGGAGGTATTTGTGTGGCTCTCGGATTGTTTACTAGATTGATGTCTGCGCAGTTAATAGGTGTCCTTGCAGTTGCTACTTTTTATATTCATTTACCCAGTGGTTTTATGTGGGTTAAAGGTGGTTTTGAATATCCATTATTTTGGTTAGTAGTCATGATTGCTATTACTATTAAAGGTGGATACAAACTGTCCATGGACAACTTACTAGGAAAAGAATTTTAATGAATTTATCAAGCCTACCTCTTAGTAAAGCTGTTGTCGTATTTTTGGTTTTAGTTGCTGCAATGATTCTTGCGATTACGTTCATCGTGTAGTTTCGCTGAATTCATTTTTATGAAATTAAGCGAACCGTTTCTGATTTGTAATTAATTTCAACGGGAAGTGTTCCATATTTCTCTCCATCACATTGAACATTAATTTTATCCAAAGACGAAATTTTAATATTTTTGGAAATAATTTTTGTTATTTTTTTTGATTTATTTAAATCACCATAAAATAATATTAAAAATATGTAATACAAAATATCTATTCTACTAAGATTATTAAATACATAACAAACTATATTGTCTTGAAAAATAGTTGTAGAATTTGTAATTTTATAAGGACCTGCGTAATGTTTTGCGTTTGTGATTAAAACCCAGTTTCCCGTAACTACATGCTGATCCGCTTCAACTGTAATGGTATATTTTTTTAATTTAAACCATTCCATCAATCCTAAAAATATAAAGGTAGCTTTTCCAAATATCTTTTTTAAGTAAGGATTTGTATGGTGAATAATATCAGCGTCATAACCAATGCCTGTCATCAATAAAAATTTTTTATTATTAATGGTTGGTATGTAAATTCTTTGTGCTGTTGCTTGTTCAATTAGTGCACAAATAGATTGAACATCATTTTTAATTCCAGCCTCAATGGCCAAAACATTTGCTGTGCCAAGAGGAATAATTCCAAGCTTTTTATTGAGATCAATACCATTGATCACTTCGTTAATCGTTCCATCTCCACCCGCTACAACTATGATATCAAAGTACTCAGACTCTCGTTTGGCAATCTCAGTTGCATCACCTTTTGCTTTAGTTTCAAACAGTTCTACTTTATTGGTGCTAGATAATTTTTGCATGATTCGTTTAAGCAAAGTTCTCCCCCCAGAGCCTGCCTTTGGATTAAAGATAATAGCAATTTTTTTCATTTATTAATCGTAGCTTATCATATTGGTAAGTTTAATTTTAGCCAATTAAGCTTTGATTATATTGGTTTTATTTACACCCTTGTTTATTTGGTCGCAGTGAATCTTTTTTTAAATTTTTAGTAGCAATAGTTTTTAAAAAAGTTAGAAGGCAATTACTTTATGAGTTTAACTTTGCTTTATACGATAGTAGGTTTTGGACTAGCTGGTTATAGTGTTATTGCAAACGATTCTATTCAGACTCTAGGAACTTTTATAGCTTCCAAACAAAAATGGTTTAAGTGGTATACTCTTGCAAGTGCAGCATCATTTGTAATGATTTTAGCAATTGTGTGGGGCTGGTACAGTAATAACGGAGATATTTCTTACGGTAGATTAACTAGAATTCCTTATCAAGAAATTCAATGGTACCACGCTGTAGCTCCTGGAATTCTTTTATTATTAACAAGGGTAGGAATACCAGTTTCTACTACTTTTTTAGTTTTATCTGCATTTGCTTCGACAGTAGTTCTTGAAAAAGTTTTGGTAAAAAGTGTGGTGGGCTATGGCCTTGCAGCCGTCACTGCTTATGTTTGTTGGATAGTTATTTCTAAATTTATTAATGAAAAATTGGATGAAGTTAACGACAAATGGGCTGGTTTCTGGCGTAATTCTGTTTGGGTAACTTCTGGTTGGTTATGGTGGGTTTGGTTATCTCATGATGTTGCAAATATTGCAGTATATTTACCAAGACAACTAGACATAACATTATTATCCGTCGTTCTTATTTATTTTACTGTCCTGATATTTTACATTTTTTATATAAATGGAGGTCCTATACACAAAGTGGTTCTCGATAAAACAGGAACTAGATATGCAAGATCAGCCACTATTATAAATATTATTTATGCAGCTGTTCTTTATTATTTCAAAGAATTAAATGATTTACCTATGTCTACCACTTGGGTTTTTGTAGGTTTGCTTTGCGGAAGAGAGCTTGCTATTGCAACTATGAATAAAGATTACAAATTTAGCTATGTCTTTCCACTTATAGGTAAAGACTTTTTGAAAATGATTATAGGACTAACTATATCCGTAGCGATCGTCCTATCCATTCATTACATCATTATCCCAAAGAATTTCTTTTAAGGAAGATTTTTTAATTTACTTAATTTTTAAAAATAAGAAATTTGTACCTAAGTCAATTTTGGATATTAATTTTCATGCCATCGTAGCAGGGCTCAATATTTTTGTATTTTTTTAATTTATTTTTTAAATTATTGTAATCAAGATCTTTACTCATGTGGGTTAAAAAGGCTTTTTTAGGTTTAATTAAATTAATGTAATCCAAGGTTTCTTTTAAGTTAACATGCAAATTATGTTCTTTCGTCCTAAAGCAATCTATTATTAAATACTTAATATTTAATATTTTCTTTATAGTTTTTTTTGGAATGGTTTTTACATCTGGAATGTAGGCAATGTCATTGTTAATCTTATAGCCGATAGTTTTCATAGACCCATGCTCCACATCCAGTCTTTCTATTTTTATTTTATTTGTACCGCTGCCAATATGAATATAGTTTTTTATTATTTTACTTTTTAAGACGGCAGGATAATTTTTATTATTTTTAAATAGATAGCCAAAAGATTTTTTCAAAAGAGAAATACATTGTCTTGTTGAAAAAATATCCATTTTTTTTTTATTTTTAATCCAAAATGTTCTTAGTTCATTTATTCCAAATATGTGATCAGCATGTGTGTGTGTAAAAAAAGCATAATCAATTTCAGTAATATTATTTGCCAATAGCTGAAATCGCAAATCAGGAGAAGTATCAAATAATATCTTATAATGATTAAGACTTAAATAAACGGAGCTTCTAGTTCTAATATTTTTTTTATTTTTTTTACAATTTCCCCAATCACCATCTGGAGTAGGAACTCCTTGGGAGGCTCCACAACCTATGATTTGTAAATAATTTTCTCTCATTTATAAATGAATTCACTTTCTAGTATCTGTCAGCTTTTATAGTAAAAAGACTTTTTTTTCGATAAGCATTTTTTTTTATATTCTCTTTTATTATTGTAGATAAATTTAATCTTTAGTAGGTTCAGGCAATTAAATAAAAAAAAGGGGACAAAATGAAAAAACTATTAGCAATCTTTATTGCTTTATTGTTTGCTTCAAATTCTTTTGCAGCTTCTGGAAAAGTGGTAGTAGTCACTTCCTTTCCAAAAGATCTTTCAGGAAAATTTAAAGCAGCATTTGAGAAAAAATATCCTGGTGTTACGGTTGAAGTTGTAGGAAAAAAAACTACTGCTGGAATTAAATACATTCAGGAAACAAAATCAAATAATGGAACAGATCTTTTTTGGGCTTCCGCACCAGATGCGTTTGAAGTTTTAAAGGGGGACAGTTTATTAGCTAAATACACATCTAAAGTGAAAGGAATTCCATCCAAAGTGGGTTCTTATCCTGTGAATGATCCAGATGGTTTTTATACTGGATTTGCTGCAGCTGGATACGGCATGATGTGGAATACAAGATATTTAAAGGCAAATAAATTACCCGCTCCTAAAGAGTGGATTGATTTAGCAAAACCAATTTATTTTGGCCATACAGGAATGAGTGCTCCTTCAAGATCAGGAACTACGCATTTAACCGTTGAAACTTTATTGCAAGGAAATGGTTTTAATAAAGGTTGGGCTAAAATGAAAAATATTGCTGGAAACTTCAAAACAGTTACTGCAAGAAGCTTCGGTGTTCCTGATGGTGTGAACAGTGGTGACTTTGGTATTGGAATTGTAATTGACTTTTTTGGTCTCTCATCAATCGGAAGTGGTTTTCCTGTAGGATTTGTTTATCCAACAGTAACAACTTTGGTGCCTGCTAATATTGGAGTTATAAAAAATGCTCCTAATAGCGCAAACGCAAAACTGTTTATTGACTTTTTACTAACTCCTCAAGGACAAGAAATTCTTCTGGATCCAAAAATTAGAAGATTGCCAGTAAATCCAAAAACTTATTCAAAAGCTCCGAAAGACTTTCCTAACCCATTTAAGGATAGTTCTATTGGTGCTGCCGTTAAGTTTGATGTTTTGCTATCTAAATCAAGATACAATCTTGTAAATTCTTTATTTGATGTAATGATCACTTATCGTCTTGATGATTTGAGAGCTACTATGTCAGCAATTTATAAAGCAGAAAAAGCTCTTGGAAATAAAAATAATCCAAAAGCTAAAAAGCTAATAGCAGATGCTAGGGCTTTAGTTGCTAAGTTGCCTATATCTGAAGCAAAAGCAAACGATCCTGATTTTAATAAAATCTTTAAGAAGAAAAGAAAAAAAGCTAAAGATATATCAAAATATGCAGGTACTCGTCAGGCTGAAGTAGAAGCTGATTGGGATAAGCAAGTTGTTAGCAATTACAAACAAGCGAAACAAAAGGCTGAACAAGCGTTAAAATCTCTATAATATATCCTTACGGCCCTAACCCTTATGGTTAGGGCCGTAATTGTCTTTTCCTATGTTTAAAAATCTTTTTTTAAAATCTACTGCTATTTTTATTGGATTATTTTTATTTATTTTTTTAGCCGTTCCTATTGTTCAAGTCTTTTATGTTTCCTTTTTAGATCAGAACGGTCATTTTACTTTTTTAAATTTTTATGATTTTTTTCAAAGTGCTCTTTTTATAGAGTCACTTTATAATTCTTTTTACGTAGCATCCATGTCTGTTATTCTTGCTTCATTTTTTGCTATTCCTTTGGCTTATTTTACAGCACGTTTTAATTTTAAAGGATCCGTTCTTATTCAAAGTTTGGGTTTTATTCCATTAATTATGCCACCGTTTGTAGGAGCTGTAGCTATGAAGCTCCTCTTTGGTACTAATGGCTCAGTTAATTTGATGCTCGATCAATGGTTTGGTTTTAAAATTCCATTTATGGAAGGGCTGAACGGAGTGATTTTTGTGGAATCTATACATTACTTTCCGTTCATTTTAATTAATTTGATTAGTAGTTTAAATAATATTGATCGAACTATGGAAGAGTCAGCTCAAACTCTTGGTGCTAAGGGCTTCCGTTTATTTCGAAGAATTGTACTTCCTTTATCTATGCCAGGCTATATTGCGGGAGCAAGTTTAGTTTTTTTAAAAGTATTTGATGACCTTGGAACGCCTTTGCTTCTAGATGTAAATAACATGTTAGCTCCACAGGCCTATCTTAGAATTTCTTCCATCGGAATCAACGATCCTATGGGTTATGTGATTGGTGTGATTTTAGTATTAACTTCAGTCGCTGCGGTTTGGGTCGCAAAACTAGCTCTGGGAGGAAAAGATTATTCTATGCTGCAAAAAGGTGGTGGTGGTATGGTCAAAAGAAATTTTTTACCTCATCAAAAGTTTTTTGCTTATTCTGTAGTATTTCTTATTTTGTTTTTAGTTTTATCACCCCATATTGCTTTGGCTCTTTTATCTTTTGGAACTGTTTGGTCCTTTAGTATTTTGCCAGACGCATTCACTTTTAGTCACTATAAAGCTGTATTTGAAAATAGTGTCTTTATTAAAAACACCATGCTGTATTGTTCCATTGCAGCATTAATCGATATTGTGCTAGCATTTTTTATTTCTTACATTGTCTTAAGAACGAAGTTTGTAGGAAGGCAGCTTCTAGATTATATTGCTATGAGCGCGCTTGCGATCCCAGGTCTTGTTTTGGGTATTGGTTATTTAAGAACTTTCTATTCAGTTAATTTACCATGGAATGATAAACCATTAGCTTCTTGGTGGTTTATGATTGTCATTATTTTAGCTGTGCGAAGACTTCCTTATGACTTGAGAGCTTGCAACGCAGTCTTAATGCAAATAAGCAAATATTTAGAAGAGTCCGCTGAAACATTGGGAGCAAAAAAAACCACGATTTTTAGAAAAATATTAATTCCTTTGATGATGGGTGGATTGCTTGCAGGGTTTATTACTAGTTTCTCAACAGCCACTGTCGAGTTATCAGCAACTATTATGTTGGTATCTACAGAAACGGATGCACCTTTAGCTTATGCAATTTATTCTTATATGCAAACAGCCGCAGGAAGAGGTCCTGGTGCTGGTTTTGGTGTGATCGGAGTTTTAATTGTAACTGCAGGAACATATCTTTCTCAATTAATTATAGAAAAAAACTACAAACAAAGAGGAATGGAGGCTAAGATAGACTAATGAGCGATTCAATAATTGAAATAAAAAATATTAATGTTTCTTATGGTTTAAACCATGTTTTAAAAGACGTTAATCTTAGTATCGACAATAAAGATTTTTATACTTTTTTAGGACCTTCTGGATGTGGCAAGACTACTTTGTTGCGATTGATTGCTGGGTTTGAAAAATCTCAATCAGGAGAAGTTTTTATTGGAGGTCAAGAGGTTAGCAGTTTGAATCCATGGGAACGAGATGTTGGAATGGTCTTTCAAAACTATGCTTTGTGGCCCCATATGACTGTTTATAAAAATATTAGTTTTGGTTTAGAGGAACAAAAAATTAATAGCAAAGAAATAGAAACAAGAGTAGCTGAAGTTTTGGAGCTAGTAGACTTGGATGGATTGAGCAAAAGATACCCTTACCAGCTATCTGGTGGACAGCAGCAAAGAGTTGCACTGGCTAGAACATTAGTTGTGAAACCAAAAGTTTTACTTCTTGACGAGCCACTTTCTAATTTAGATGCCAAACTAAGAGTTCAGATGAGAAAAGAATTGTTAGAACTTCATCATAAGTTAGATATCACAACGATTTTTGTTACCCATGACCAAGAAGAAGCTAATGCCATGTCCACCAACTTGGCAATTTTCAATGAAGGAATAGTCCAGCAAATGGGTAGACCCGTAGATTTGTATAACAATCCAACCAACGCATTCGTAGCTAATTTTCTTGGAACAACCAACGTAATAGAAGGAGAATTTCAAAACTCCGTCTTTACGAGCAAGAATGGAATGGTAATCAAGGGTATTGGTGCAGATGCAAAGGGAACTTCTGTTTTATTAAGACCTCAAAATTTATATTTGGAAAATAAGAACAATTCATTGGGATTAAGAGGATTATCATTGGAAGAGTTTGAGGGTACGGTTGAAAACCAGGAATTTCTTGGAAATATTGTAAGGTATGTTGTGAATGTTAAAAATCATTCCTTAGTTATTGATACTTTGCATGAGGTAGATAAAAAAATTTACTATCCAAAAGAAAAAATAACTATGTTCTTAGATTCCAAAAAAATTAAGTTTCTATAATGGATCTTAAAAAAAAGAAGCTAATTATATTTGATTTGGATGGAACTTTAGTTGATTCTCAAACAGATATTTTAATAGCTAATAATCTTACCTTGCAAAAATTTGGTTATAAAACTATTAGCTACAATAAAGTAAAAAGTATTATTGGCCAGGGGATTATGGGCAATATAATAAAATCATTAGCTATGCAAAAAGTAAAAGCCAGTAACCAGCAAAAACAAGACATGTATGATTACTTTTTTTCTTATTATAAAAAAAACGTTTATGTTAAGTCAAAACCATACCCTGGTATAAAAAATTTATTAAAAAAATTACAGAAAAATTACAAGCTAGCAGTATGTTCCAATAAGTTGGAAAAATTAACTAAAATTGTATTACAAAAATCTGATTTAAAAAAATATTTTGATTTTGTAGCAGGTGGAGACACTTTTAAATTTAAAAAACCCCATCCAAGTGTATTAAATAATGTGGTAAAAAAATTTAAAATAAATAAAAAAGATGCCTTATTCATAGGAGATAGTGAACATGATTATCATGCAGCTCAAAATTCAAAAATCGATTTTTGCCTTAAACAAGGGGGCTACACTAACAAAAAAATAAGCTTTTTTAAGAATGCGGCTAAAATAAAAGATTATAGAAAAAGCAAACAACTCAACTATTAATTTTGAGTTAAAGAGAAGACGTAAAAATTTAAATTATTTAAAAAATGCATACAACCTACAATTGGTTAATAGTTTCGATTTTTTTAAAATATCCTTAATTTTTAGCAATTTATTAAGTCCGTTTTTTTCGATAGGAGCTATCTTTTTTTACTATTGGTCCAAACTCGAGTCATGTTATGTAATACGAATAACAATAATTAGGGGGAAAATAAGATGAATATAGTAAAAAAAATTGGAGTTTTAATTTCAATTTGTTTGATTGGTACCAGCGCATATGCCGCTAAGTGTAGCAATCCTAAGCAACTTAGATTTTCAATTATTCCAACAGAAGAATCGTCTTTTGAATTAGACTTATACAAACCGATTCTTTTAAAATTAAAACAAAACACTGGTAAGAAAATTGAATTTTATATGCCAACTTCTTACGCTTCAGTTGCAGAAGCTTTAATAGGTGGTTTTGTTGATATAGCTGTATTGGGACCTTATGGTTACATAACTGCTAAAAAGAAAGAACCTTCAATAACGGTATTTGCTACATATGCTAAGAAAAAAGGATATATGCAAAAAGAAGGACCAGGTTACCAAAGTGTTTTGATTTCTAAAAAGGGGTCAAAATTTACAACTGAAAAATCTTTAAAAGGTACTACGGTGGGTCATGCTGATCCAGGAAGTACTTCTGGAGATTTAATTCCAAGAGTAGTTTGGGCACCTTCTATGAACACTGATGCAGACAAATTCTGGAAACGAATTGTTTACACAGGTGGTCATGACCTTACAACTCTAGCAGTCTATAGTGGAAAAATCGATGCTGGCTTCGTAGCAAGTCACCGATTTGACAACGTAGTTGCAAAAGGAAAAGTAAAATTGAGTGATTTTAATATTTTATGGAGATCACCTTCAGTTCCTCAAGATCCTTTCGTATTCAGCGGTAAGCTTTGTAAGGATATTCAGGATAACATTAGAAAAACTTTTCTAGAGCTTGGAAATGATGCAGGTGCTGCAAAGTTTCTAGCTAATCTTAAATCATCTAAGTTTGTTGCAATGACAGACAAAGATTATGATGTAATCAGAACTTTAGCTAAAGCTAAAGCTGAGTTTAAGAAAAAGAAAAAAGCTAAAAAATAATTAACTCTCCTGTTAATTAGTTGAATAAGTAGTATGCGTGGGTTTAACAATCCACGCATACTCTAGATAGGATTTTATGAACGAAATATTAAAAGTAGAAAATTTAAACCTAACATATCAAAAGGGAGGTCCCCAAGTTTTATTTGATATATCATTTTCAGTTTCCAAAAGTGACTTTTACGCAATCATTGGACCCAGTGGAGCTGGGAAGTCGTCATTAATTAGATGTATTAACAAATTAGCAGATGCTAATAGCGGTAATGTTTTGTTCAAGGGAGAAAACATAACCAAGCTAAGTGGAAAAAAATTAAGATCAGTAAGACGAAAAATTGGAATGATTTTCCAAGAATTTAATCTAATCGATAGAATGTCAGTTATAGACAATATTTTAACAGGTAGACTTGGCTACATGAATACTTTTACCAGTCTTTTTAGAATGTTTGATAAGAAAGACATCAGTAGAGCCATTGCCTTAATAGAAAAGGTGGGTTTAGGAGATTTTGCAAATAAAAGGGTTGATCAATTAAGTGGTGGTCAAAGACAAAGAGTTGGTATTGCTAGGGCCTTAATGCAAGAGCCAGAGATTATGTTGGTAGATGAGCCTACGTCTAGCCTAGATCCAAAAATAGCCATTGAAATGATGGAATTAATTAAAGGGATAGCAGAAGAATTAAAAATTCCCGTATTGTGCAATATTCATAATATTGATTTGGCAAAACAATTTGCCAACAGAATTCTTGGTCTTCAAGATGGAAAGAAAAAATTTGACGACACTACAGACAAGCTAACCCACGAAGTTCTTCAAGATCTTTATAAATATGAGGTCTTATAATGGAATCATTTACACTTGATGTAGATACCTATTCACAACAAAATTCTAAAAAGATAATAAAAAAAATAATTTTTTACATCTCTCTTGTAGTCATTATTTTTTTTAGTGTTTATTTTATTATTGTTTTAGATACTGATTGGCATCGAATTGGCTCAGGCGGAGGAATACTTGAGCAGTTATCTTATTTTGTTGGTCTTGATTTTACAATTATGAAGCACTTAATTGTACCAACCTTTGAAACTTTTTTAATGGCTTGTTTGGGTACAATGCTTGGTTTATTTCTTTCCTTACCTGTCGCATGGCTAGGTGCAAGAAATGTAACTCCTTTGGGTATGGCAAGTTTTGGTTTTGCCAGATTTTTAATGACCATAAGTAGGTCTGTGCATGAAATAATTTGGGCATTAATATTTGTAGGAGCGGTTGGACTCGGAGCATTACCTGGAATTTTAGCTTTGGCTTTTCGATCGGTGGGATTTATTTCAAAAATCATATCTGAGTCTATAGAAGGAGCTGATAAAAAACCGATAGAAGCAATTAGAGCAGCAGGAGGATCAGGTTTTGATATTATGTATTATGGAATTATACCGCAAATACTACCAACGGTAATTGGAACTATTATTTTTGAGTGGGATATTAATATTCGTAGGTCAGCGATTATGGGCTTGGTTGGTGCTGGTGGATTAGGTCTAGCTTTTTTTAGACAGATGCACATGTCTAATTATCCAGGAGTAACAACGGTAATAATGTTTATTTTTTTACTAATTATTATTGGAGAAATTCTGTCACACTTTTTAAGAAAAAAAATAAATTAAATTATGAAAGATATTTATCAAAACAATACTTCAAAAAAATTTGTAGGTGTAGCCCTATTCTTTTTTGTTATTTATTTATGTTTCCTTTACTTAGGAATAGATTTTGAAAGATTTTTTTCTGCTCTTGGTCGATTTGGAAGCCTAATAGCAAATCGTTATTATCCAGTTGATTTAGAATATGCTTTGGACCCTGGTTATTTGCAGTCGATCTTGAACAGTGTTCAAATGGGTTATTTAGGGCTGGTGATTGGTGTTATTATAGCATCAGTTTTAGCTTATTTTGCAGCTGGAAACATAACTCCTAGTAAGAGAATTGCATATCCTATCGGAAAATTTTTAATTATTTTTTCGCGATCTATTCATGAAACGATATGGACCATCCTCTTTGTAACAGTAGTTGGCTTTGGAATGTTGGCAGGTGTTATGGCTCTTACCATGTATTGCATAGGTTTTTTTGGAAAGCTTTTTTCTGAAGAGTTGGAAAATGTAAATATGAAACTAGTTGAAACTATTCGCTCCAATGGAGCAAATGAGCTTCAGGTTTTTGCTTATGGGGTTTGGCCACAGGTAAAAACAGCCTTTACAGGAATATTAATTTATACTTGGGATGTATGCTTCAGAGCATCAACAATCATTGGTTTTTTTGGAGCAGGTGGCATGGGTTGGTATTTAAAAAGAAATGTGTTGCAGTTAGAGTATGCAAGAGTTTCGGCTATTATTGTTTCCATTATAGTTTTAGTTGTCTTGTCTGAATCTTTGTCAGCTTTCATGAGAAACAAAATTCAAAAAGAAACTCAATAAGATATGTCTTTTTATAAAAATGATCAGAAAGAACTAATCAATTCTATAAATTTGTTTTTAAATAATATTTTAGAAGTAAACAGTCTTTTTGAGAATCTAATGAAAGAATTTTTTTTAAAAAATTACAAAAAAGTAGAAGATCTGACTTTGAAAATATCTGATTTAGAAAGTGCATGTGATAAACTTCGCAGGACTACCGAAAGAAAAATATATCAAGAAACTCTTATTCCAGAACAGAGAGGGGACGTTTTAGGGATGTTGGAAAACCTTGATAAAATTCCTGGTCAATTACAAGGAAATGCCCATAGAATAAATACTGAAAAGCCAGATATTCACAAAGAATTACATGATGATTTTAATAATCTTGTTCAAAACAATAGTACCTGCGTAAAGCTTTTGATCAGTGGATCAAAACAGTTTTTTATTGATCCTAAAAAAACTATTGAGGATTGCTTGTTAGTTTCAAAGCATGAAAGCACGGGCGATAAAATTAGCACTAAACTTAAAAATGCAATTTTTAATAACAATAATTTAGATCTTTCTCAAAAAATGCACTTAAGGTACTTCGTTGAAATTGTAGATGAGGTTGCCAACCTTGCCGAAGATGTTGCTGATCGTTTAATAATATCCTCAGTTAAAAACTAATTACATGACATATTTAATTCTAGCTTTGGTACTAGGAATCATTGTTGGTGCGAATGATGCAGTAAATGTTTTTGGATCAGCTATTGGTTCTAAAATGCTTAAGTTTTCTCGAGCAATATTATTTTTTATAATTTTTATCATCCTTGGTGCTATTGTTAATGCTCAATATCCATCCGCCATTTATCAAAATATTATTCCTTCTTATTTTTCAATAGATAAAACTTTTATTATTTTAGTCCCTGTCATAGTCACTACTTTATTTTCTATAAAATTAAAAATTTCAAGTTCTATTTCACAATCTTTAATTTTTTCGATTATCGGTTTTGCTATAGCAACCGAAGTAAATATTAATTATAATATTTTTGAACAATTGGTTTTTGTTTGGATTTTAACTCCATTTATCTCATTTTTTTTAGTCATTATTTTACACCTCTTAATAAACTCTTGTTTAAATATTTTAAAATTAAATATGTTTTATAAAGATTTTGTCATAAGAGCTTTACTAATCTTATTTGGTTGTTTAGCTGCATTTGCACTGGGTTCTAATTTGACCGCATCAATTGTAGGTATCTTTTCTCCTTTCATAAACTCTTCAATTCATATTAATGAAAATTTATTATTTTTTTTAGGCTCTGGATCTATTGGACTAGGAGCTCTTTTTTTCTCTAAAAAAATTATTCATAATATTGGAACTAAAGTTTCCAAAATTAATCCAGTATCGGCATTGGCAATTTTAGCAACACAAATAGTCATATTACTTTTTTTCTCTTCGAAGCTAATTATTGACTATGTAAATTTAAAGTTTGGCATTAATCTGTTTGCAATGCCTATCTCTGCCTCACACGTAACCTTGGCTAGCATTTTAGGTATAGCTGTATTTAAAGGATTTAGAGAAACTAATATTAAGAATTCTTTATTCATAATAAGTAGCTGGATCTATTTACCAGTTGTTGTTTTTATTTTTAGTTATTATTTATCTTTAACTTTTAGATAAGTCTTTAAAACTTGGAACAATATCAAAAAAAGCTTTTATGGCATTAAAGTCATATCTTTTAGTAAGACAGCAAACATATTCAGTAGCATAGAAATTTGTATTAGTAAGCTTTACAAAATTTACCTTTGGTAAGTTTATCTTCTCAGTACTATAGACAAAGCCCACACCCATATTATTTTTTACTGCTTCAAAAATTCCCTCCCTACTTCCAATGGTGTATAATTTTTTTTTAATCCCTAAATGTAGCAATTCTCTTTCAACTAGAGCTCTTGTTTGAGATCCTTTTTCCCTTACAATAAATGTTTCGTTTACAATGTCTTTGAAAGAAATACTTTTTGTTTTTGAAATAGTATTTTTAATAGATGCAAACAATAATAATTTATCACGTACCAAAGGCTTTGAGTACAGTTGACTTTGATCATTTATATCAGCCAAAATTCCAATATCTATTTCTTTTCTTAAAAGCTTTTCTTTAATTTGAACTGAATTACCAAAAACAATATTGCAATTAATCTTGGGAAATTTTTTTGAGAATTTACTCAAGATAGGCATTAAATGTATGGGTGCTACAGTTCCAATATTTAATGTTCCACTTGTGAGTCTGTTAGATGATTTTAAAAGATTTAATGCCTGCTCGTGAATGTCATCTATATCTTTTGTAATATCATAAAGTTTTTTCCCATAGTCAGTTAATAAAATTCCACTACCATTTCTTATAAATAATTTTATTTTAAATCTACTTTCAACACTTTTTACCTGTTCCGAAATAGCTGATTGGGAAACACTTAATATTTTTGCTGCTTTTGTAAAGCTACGATGTTTAGTGACAGCATTAAAACTTCTAATTTGAGTATAGTTCATATGAATTTTCTATAAGCATTATATATAAAAGAGTGAGGACTAAAAATATTATATTTGATATAAGTCTTTTTAAATAATCATGAAAAATCCAGTATCAATAAATAATCGATCTTATAATTGGCCAAAAAAAACTACTATAGTGATCTGTCTAGATGGCAGTGAGCCTGGTAAAGATGGCTACATTGAAAAAGCAATAGAAATGGGCTTTATGCCTTGCATGAAGTCTATTATCAGCCAAGGAACCTATGAGATAGGAAAGTGTGCCATGCCAAGCTTTACTAATGTGAATAATTTATCAATTGTAACTGGTACCACGCCTGACGTTCATGGAATTTGCGCTAACTTTTTTTACAATCCTGAAGATAAAAAAGAAACATTAATGAATGATGACTCTTTTTTACGGGCACCAACTATCTTTGAAGCCTTTGAAAAAGCAGGGGCGAATGTAGCTGTCATTACTGCAAAAGATAAGCTTAAAAAATTGCTTGGTAAAAACTTAAAAAAATCAATTTGTTTTTCTGCCGAGAAAGCAGATCTTGCTAATTTACAAGATAGCAGAATAGAAAATGTTTTAGAGTTAGTGGGGAAACCTGTTCCGGAAGTTTATAGTGCAGATTTGTCAGAATTTATTTTTGCTGCTGCAGTTAAAATTTTAGAAAAAGGTGAAAAAATTGATCTTATGTATTTATCTACCACAGATTATATTCAGCACAAATGTGCTCCAGGAAGCGACATAGCAAATGCATTTTATAAAATGATTGATGGTTATATAGAAAAACTTCTAAGCTTTGGGTGTAAGGTTGCATTTACAGCTGATCATGGGATGAAAGCAAAAAGTAAGCCGGACGGAACGCCAAACGTAATTTATTTGCAGGATTTGTTGAACAAAGATTACCCTGAGGACAAATGCAATGTTATATGTACCATTACTGACCCGTACGTTATTCACCATGGGGCGCTAGGTTCTTTCGTTACAATTTACTTAGATAATAAAGATAAAATAAATGAAATCAAAAATTACATTCAAGCCATTGAAGGAATTGACGTTGCTTTGACAAAAGAAGACGCTGTAAATAAATTAAATCAGCCAGCAGATCGTATTGGTGACTTGGTCGTAACCTGCAAGGCCAGCTTTGCTCTTGGTAAAGGGGAAAAAGACCATGACCTTAGCCAATTAAAAGAGCCTTTGAGATCTCATGGGGGTTTAGACGAAACCTCAATACCAATTTTTATCTCAGATAAGTTAGATGATAGTTATAAGAAAAAAGAGAAATTAAATAATTATGACATATTTGATTTGGCTTTGAATTATGATCGATAAGTTATTTCAAATAAAAGGAACTTACGTAAATGGTCAATGGATGAACAATCCGAATACCTACGAGGTTATCAATCCTTCTAATGGGGAAAAACTTTGTGACGTCCCTATCTCTGACAACCAAGAACTAGAATTGGCTGTACAGTCTGCAGCAAAAGCTCAAAAAATTTGGGAAAAAAAATCTTTAAACCAAAGGGTAGACGCACTCTTAAAGCTTTGTTCTAGAATTGAAGAAAGAGCCGAAGAGTTTGCGCTCATAGACTCGTATGATGCAGGAAATGCATTAACAGGTATGAGGAAAGATGTGACTATGAGTATCGAAAATATTAAATATTTTTGTGGATTGGTTCGTGAAGTTAAGGGTGAAACATTTTCCATGGAACCCAAACACCTAAATTTTACAAGATATCAGCCATATGGGGTTGTTCTTAAAATCAATCCATTTAACCACCCATTTCGATTTTGTGTTGAAAAAATTGCAGCACCTTTGTTAATGGGAAATTCTCTAGTGATAAAAAATTCTGAACAAGCACCAATTTCACCACTTAAGTGGTGTGAGTTATTAAAAGATATTTTTCCAGATGGTTTGATCAATGTTGTTACAGGAGGGCCTGAAGGAGGTTCTTTTCTTGTTAAACACCCTCTAATTAAAAGAATTGGAGTTATTTCATCAGTCAATACAGGTATTGCAGTGAATATAGATGCAGCACCCTATCTAAAAAATGTTTCTCTTGAGCTTGGAGGAAAAAATCCACTAATGGTATTTGATGATGCTGATCCTGAGTTTGCAGCTGATTTGGCAATTAAGGGAATGAATTTAAGTAGACAAGGACAATCTTGCAGTTCCACTTCCAGAGTTCTATTACACAAAAGTTTAAAAGATGACTTTGTAAAACACTTAGTAGAAAAGGCAAAAAAAATACCCGTTGGTTTGCCTTGGATTGAAACAAACGAAATAGGCCCTATCGTTTCCAAAAGACAGTTTGACAAAGTGATGGAATATATTGAAAGCGGTAAAAAAGAAGGAGCAAAATTAGTTCTAGGAGGTGATAATCCGAAAGACCCAGAATTAAAAAATGGTTTTTTTATCAACCCTACTATTTTTACAGATGTGAAGCCTAATATGACAATTGCAAAAGAAGAAATATTTGGTCCAGTAATATCTGTTTTAACCTGGGAGAGTTACGAGGAATTAATTGAAATTGCAAATTCAACTCCTTATGGCTTAACAGCGATGATAGCTACCAATTCTTTAAGCAATGCAATGAAGACAGCTGAAGATATTCAAGCAGGTTATGTATGGATTAATACATTTGGAAGATACTCAGGAGCTCCTTATGGAGGATGGAAATTAAGTGGTTTAGGTGTTGAAGAATGTTTTGATGAAATGAAAAGTTATGCGAAGTTAAAAAATGTAAATATGAAGTGGTAAGTTATGTGGAGATATTACAATCCGTCAAAAATAATTTTTAAAACTGGGTTCTTAGACAATCTAGAATCTTTAGCTTTAATTCCAAAAAAAAAATATTGTATTTTTACTTATCCAGATAAAATTTTTAAAGATCAGGTTAAAAAAATTACCAACGTACTTGGAGAACCTCTGCTAATTGTAGACGAGATATCTCCTAACCCGGATTATAAAAACTTAGAAGTCATTGCTAAGAAATACCAAAATATAAGTTCAGAGAATAAGCAAATTATATGTTTGGGTGGAGGATCGGTAATTGATTCTGCTAAATTTATAGCTTTCGGACTTGGAGATTTCAATTATACGGTTGATTTTCTGGAAAAGAAAAATGAATATGTAAAAAAAAATCACCCAGACTTAATTTCAATACCCACAACTGCCGGAACGGGTAGTGAGTTAACTTCTTGGGCAACTATATGGGATAGTGACAATCAAAAGAAGTATTCATTAGCGCATGAGTGCCTGTATTCAAAAATGTCAATTTTTGATTCTAATTTAATGCTAACGTTACCTAAAAAGATTACATTAGAGCCTGGATTAGATGCAATGTCCCATGCTTTCGAGAGTATATGGAATATTAACTCAAATCCTCTTTCTAATACCTATGCAATAAAAGCAATTAAAATTATTATGGAATTTCTTCCTAAGGTACTAAAGGAACCAACAAATATAAAATATAGAGAGATGTTAACCATGGGATCTATGTATGCAGGTTTAGCTTTTTCAAATACAAAAACTGCCATTTCTCACAATATATCGTATCCAATCACTCTAAAACACGGTGTACCCCATGGCATCGCATGTTCCTTCACTTTGCCCACAGTCTTAAAATCGGTAATTGGAATAGACAAAGTTTGCGATGATAATTTCAGAACTCTTTTTGGACAGGATTTGGAACAAGGACCAAAAATTCTTAAAGATTTTTTTAAATCAATTGATATTTCCATAGACCCCAAAAGCTATATTGGAAGTTCCAACGAGTGGAATTTAATTGTTTCAGAGGCATTTGAAGGAGAAAGAGGAAAAAATTTTATTGGAAATTTACAAAGCCTAAATAAAGCTCAAGACTTTATGGGATTGTAACTATTGGATAATTTTTTATTTTTTGCCATTTTATCTGGTGCAATATGTCATGTAACTTGGAATATTCTTTTAAAAAAATCTGTAGATAAAGTTTTATTTACAAGAGCATTTACTCTTGTTGCTAGTATTTTTTTTATACCTATTTTATTTTTTGTAGACCCGCTTGCTCCTGAAGCATACTCATTTTTTATCATTACTCTGGTTATTCATACACTTTATAAATTCTTTTTGTGCCGTGTTTATGATAATTCGGAACTATCTTATGGATACCCTCTGGCCAGAGGAACTCCTTCATTATTAGTTTTGTTTGCGACTCCACTAATATTTTCTGATGATTTAACTATTAATAATATTTTTTCAGTATTGGTGCTATGCCTTGGTATTATTTTGTTAATTTTTGCAGATAGTAGATTTAAAAAAATAAACTTCAAGGGGCTTTCATATGCATTGCTAGTTGCTCTGATGATAGCTATCTACACAATTGTAGATGCGCTTGGCTCAAGAGCTTCTGATGCCATAATCTATCTTATTTATTACTTTGCATTCGATGGAATTATTTTTAATGTCCTAGCAATTTTCTTTTTAAAAAACAGTAATTTAACATTAAGTTTTTTTAAAAAATACCTGAAAGAAATTCTGGTATCTGCAGTGTTAGCGTCTTATTCTTATTTTCCAGCAGTATATGGATTTACTGTAGCAAAAGTTGCAACTGTAGCCTCCCTAAGAGAGACGAGCATACTATTTGCCTCTTTATATGGAGTTTTTATTCTAAAAGAAAAAATTGGTATTTTGGGAGTTATTTCTTCTTGTTTAATTTTTATAGGTGTTATTTTAATTAAGTTTTATGGGTAAACTTTGCTCTAAATGTTTATCTAACACTTTATTCTTGTTTAATTATTCTTTTGTTA
>Ga0307995_1000379_pt1 | contig 31309 bp, 31 predicted proteins | sample EllFjometagen262_FD_203132 | JGI IMG/M metagenome (GOLD analysis project Ga0307995, IMG submission 203132) | Marine microbial communities from Ellis Fjord, Antarctic Ocean - #262 | ecosystem: Environmental > Aquatic > Marine > Unclassified | place: Southern Ocean | collected 2014-11-02 | reverse complement strand
GTTATTGTCTCTATTAACTTTTTCTGGAAATCATACAGATTGAAAGGAATTAATCCTTCATCAACGTGAACGATTTGCACATAGTTTTCCAAAAAGTAAATCGGGTCATTAGAACACTTAATGTATTCTTCAATTTCTTTCTTCTTAAACTTATGTGGGATACCACAACCTTTAAGAAGGTTGTTTCCTAAATATGAATCTGTCATAAATTATTTTTTATTTTTTTTCATTTCTAAAAGTTCTTGAAGTTCTTTAGTGCTTCCAACAAAAAGATTATTTTCATTCTTTACTGGTGTTCTACTGTCTTCAACTTCTTTCTTTGTTTTCTGTAAAACTAAAAGTTCTTTTGTGGTAGCAGTTAAAGAATTAATCATTTGAACTGCAACTTCAAATGCTCTTGGCTGTTCACCTTCCTTTGCAATTGACAAAAGTTCTTCAAGAGCATCATTACCTTTTTCAATAAGGTTATGATACTGATCTCTTGAAAAATCATAGTCACTCGTTAAGTCAGTCATACCAACGGTTACAGACGGTGCTGTTTCTTTTTTCTCTTCTGGCATCTCGATATCAATAATATCACCAGCAATATCTAAAACATCATTTAATTTTTTCACTATATTCTTTTTCATAAATTATAAATCTGTTACAGTTGTTGTAGTACCAAAATCGTCATCAGGGTCAGCTGTTAATGGGTCTGGTTTTATATCAATATTAGTTAGTTGTTCATCTATACCATTAAAACTCGTTCCAGCATTAGCATCTATTTCACGGATAATACCAATATCTTGAGTAGGCCCATAAATATAACCCTGCACTGTAAAGGACAAAGTATGTATCAGAGCTCTTCTGGAAATAAAGTCACCTTCATAAGTATCTTCTGTACTCATAGCATTCATTATGATTGGTATATCTCTCTTAACTCCAAGTGTACTCATTTCATTTAGAGTAACATGATACTCTGGAGTGAAGTATGGTAAAATCTGTTCTAAGATTTGTGCTCCATCATCACTATTCTTAACCATGATAGAAAGTTCAATATCAAAGTTATAAGGAACAGGAGTATAAGCAGTAACTACTGTAGAAGTGTTTGCATCTAAGTTTGCAGATGCAGTCGCCTTCGTTCCACCACCACCTGTAATAGTAACATTAGGTCGTGTAGTATAACCACTGCCGGATAATGTCAGTGATATACTAACAACTTGGTCGGAAGTACCATTTGCAACTGTTCCAAGTACTGCTGTTGCTGTCGCAGTAATACCACTTACTGGTGCTACAACGGTTACTGTAGGAACGGATGTGTAACCACTACCTCCATTTATTACATCAATACTATCAATTGTTCCTAATGGTTTTGCTTCTCTAAATCTTTTCTTAGTTTGTAATTTTCTAGTAGCATCATATGTCATTGTTGAAATTTCAAATGACATCCTTGGTAATGTTATTGCTGACTTTGAATTAGTTGTACTAAGTCGCCCTTGGTCTATCATTGTTAAATACTTTTCTGCTGGGCCATACGCAATAGGAACCTTGAATTGTTTATCAATAACACCTGCGGCAGTTGTCCGTCTTACACTGACATCATTGAATACTGTTCCAAATAATATAATTATATTTCTGATATTTTTATTGTAAAAGTAATTTCCGAACATTATAAGTCTCCCTCACTCCACGGATCGACTTCACTGAAGTCTAATATTCCGTCGCCGTCGGTTTCGTATGTTGAGTTATCTGAATATTCAGATGAAGAAATGGTCTGGTCATCAACCTTCGTAACATTTCTTGTTGTTGCACTTGTAGCACCAATAATATTTATACCAGTTGCAAATGTGCCGACAGTATTAAAAATATTCATAATATTAGTAGTACTATTAAAGTCAGCAACAATACCTTTAGCAGTTGAGCCTACTAAACTAACACCTTGATAAACTTCTTCGTCTTTAGTATATACAACCGATGAACCAGCTGCAACAGTGATTTGTATAGTGATAGCATTTTCTCTTTCAAACTTATCAAATATTACACCACTACTAGCTATAGGTATTTCAAATTTCTCTTCACTGAATACATATTTCTCACAAGTCATTTCAAATACAGTATTTTTTCCCATAGAGTAAAATGGTTTTTCGTGTTCAACAAATTTGATTTCAAATATATTTTTATCCAAAGGAAAATAAATTAAGTCTCCTTCTTTTGGAACACTCAATACTGTCTCTTTAAGGAACCTTTCTTTATTCACTATTAGTATCAATTCATCTTGAACATCAAGTCCAAACTTAGTAGAGATATCACCAACACCACCAAAACCATCTGGTACATTGACATACATTTCTATTTCAAATGCTGATTCAAATTTTGATAAAGGGTCTTCGTTTAGTATGTCATCTTTTTTTATATTTTTTCTAGGTAAATATAAAACATCAAGACCACTCATTTGAATTACTTCTCTAGTAAGACTATTAAGTAATTCTTGTTGTGGAAATGAATTGAAATTTTTAAAAAAATGATTAGTTGTCATATTAACCTACATATCCGTCTGCTGGAAGTTCGTATCTTAGACTCATTTCTTCTTCTATCTTTTCTATCTCTTGAATTGCTTCATCATATATTGTCTTGCCGTCAAGTGTGATGCCACCGGGCAATACAACACCTGTAAACTTTTTCAAGTTTTCACCCCACTGTCTTTTAATCAAAGCAGTACAATACTTTTTCAGAAACATATCGTTATAAACTTCTGTGTATGTTGATGGGTCAAGTGATCTATAAGCTTCAATGATTATAACATCACCTGCCACAAACTTTGTTGCCCAATCAGTTTCTAAATAAACTCTATTTTGTTTTCTATTGAAAAGCATTGTGGGTGCAATAGAAAATAAATCTTCAACTAAAGAAAAGTTTTGTTGTGTCATCTGCCATTGAATCAATGAAGAACCAGAAAAACTATTTAAGTCATTCAAACGTAACTGATACTCTTCATTAAAGAATCCACTTTGAAATGAATCAAAACTAGGAATAGGTAAAACTCTGACTACACTGATAACAGGCCCACCGTCTGGTGATACAGGATCGCCCATAGGAATATATTCATTAGTGATATCATCTGTTGTGACAATATGTTTTAGAAAAACCTTTTCAACACCATCGAAATGATATTCCTGAAAAAACTCTAAAGCATCATCAACTCTTTCTTCAAGTTGATCTTCATCTACATTAATTTCAACAACAGGCTGACCTAATCTTCTTAAACAATAATCAATCAGTCCTTGTCTTGTCGTTACAGCAGCCATACTATTATCCTTTTTTAATTAAACAGGAGAAATTCCCATTTTTTCTACTTGTTTCAAAATATTTTCTTTATCTTCGTTAGCAATTTGTAATCTTGCTTCTAACTGTACAATCACACCATTGGCATCATTGACTTTAACTTGAAGAATATTGATAATCTTTTGGGCATAATCAAGTTGTCCTTGTATTTTTTCAATAGAAATACTTGGGTCAATCTGAGGTTTCTGTAGAAGTGATTCTTTTTTTTCTTTTACTTTGTTTGGTTTTGGGCAGTCTACTTCTACTGCTTCATTCATATCATCAACTCCTATATATAATTATTAAGTTGTTATTTACCTCTTTTTTTCCTAACTGGTTCATCTGCTCTTTCAATCCTAGTCTCATCAACATCTAATCCATATTTAGTTCTTACCATCGTATCAAGTTTTAAAATATCTGTTTGTAATACTCGAATACGGTCAATGAGTTGAATCAATATTTCCGTTTGACCAACAATCTTGCTCGTCAATGAATCTTGCAACCATTTTACAATTTTCCAAAAACCCCACCCAATCAATAATAAACCTACAACTGGTACACCTAATTTTTCAATTAGGTCAGCAGTTTGGTCTAATTGCATAACTTTTACCTATATGTATTTATAAGGAAAAAAAAGGGGACAGGGAAAATCCCCATCCCCCTTCAGTGAATCTTAAATCTAGTGTTGTTTTTAAGTTTAATTAATATTAGAAAGTACCGTCTTCTGAAATTATTTTTATTGACATTATACTGTCACTTCTGGCTGAACCGTGAATACACCTTCTATAGCTCTCTCAATAGGCCGTCCATCATTACTAACTAATGTTGTATTGTATGTAGTACCATTGATAGTTTCTGTTCCTGCAAAAGTACCTGATGTAATATTATAGGTAATTTTAGTTAAAGGAGAATGAGCAATGACTGTTCCAGTTGCACCCGATGTTGCACCTGTGATTACTTCATCTGTAATAAATGTGCCTGTCGCATCTTTAACTGTTAGTGTAGGAGGTGTTGTCATTTCTACATCATAAACATACTTACCTGATTTTAATAAAGTAGTTTGTGCAGCAGTCAACGTCATTCGTATACTTCCGGTTGTAGCATCTAAAACTATTATCCCAACTGATGTTTTTGAAGATACAGATTTCCAATGTCTTCTTATTTGTGATACAAGTGTACAACCAGTGATATCTCTATTTGCAGTACCGTCAGCTATTAATATATTAAGAGTAGTCACCCAATCTTGTCCAGCATTTAAATCATTATTCAATTTTGTTGTTGTTGACATATTTTTATCCTAAACAATGATTGTTGATTATATTACTTGTATTTATAAACTTTTAACTGTATGTATTGAGTTTTATTGGAATTGATATTATAAGTCTGGATCTTCGACCCAGTTAGTCAGGTCTTCATCCCACGAATACCTTTTACCATCACTAGGATATGCAACTGGTGATTCCCACTGACAAGTAGCTTCCACTAAAGTCCAACTAGGGTATGGTTTAGGTGGAATAAACGCATCTCTAGTTTTATCGTATGTATAACCATTACCAGCATAATTCTTACGGAAGTTACCATTGTAACTCGTCTGTACCCAATTGAAACTATCACCTACTGCTCCTGAGTTGATGAAATTCTGTTCTGCTACTATTACTCTTTGTACAATGTTATCTGAATTGATTTCTGCGAAATGACTCATATTAGTTTTCCTTTGAAATATTTCCATCAATTGTTATTGGCATATTTAGATACTGTTGCTAGTGTATCATCTTTAGATGTATTGCATTAAATCTCTATTTTATTGAAATTTGTATCGAAGAATTACAACTCCGGCGCCGCCAGCGGCTCCATTTGCAGAAGGGCTATTATCTCCACCCCCTCCTCCACCGCCGCCTGAGTTTACCGTTCCTGCATTACCATTACCTGAAGGGATACCGCCTGCCCCACCCCCACCATTGCCTCCAGTACCGCCAATAATAATTGCGCCTGAACCTGTAGCTCCACCTCCGCCACCACCCGACCTATAAACGGCTGAACCTGTGATGCTAGAACTCAAACCCACTCCACCATCACCAGCTTCTGTTGTCGTGCCATCGTCACCTTCCGCCCCTGCGCCACCACCACCACCTGACGGGTACCCTGACGCATTGACCGTGTCTCCACCATCATTACCCTGCCCTACTGTTGCCGTACCACCAATTATTACTTCCGCTCCTGAAGCACCGCCACCACCACCTGAACCACCTGCACGAGTAGTGGCAGATTCCGGGCTAACACTTGCTCCGTTACCACCGCCTCCATAGCCTCCGCCATCCGAGGTGACAGTTGAAAACACGCTGTCAGAGCCAGCTACACCATTGGTACCACCTACTCCGCCAGCACCACCACCACCAATAGTTATAGCGTAAGTCTGTGCCGTAACAGCAAAAGCTGTGGCAGTTCTATATCCTCCTGCTCCACCGCCGCCGCCGCCATTATCACCGCCGCCGCCGCCAGCACCAGCAATAACTAGGTATTCTACTGGGGCATCAGAAAGAGAAACTATAAAATCACTAGAAGTATTAAAAGTGTGAACCTTGTAATCACCATCAGTAGTGACTGTTCCACCAGTAGCCAAAGTTAAGGCAGGTATATTTCCAGATACGGCAGCTTGCCAAACATTGGCTCCAGCTGTTGCATCAGTGAGGACAAACAGCTTACCGTTGGAAGTGTTCAAGATAATGCTACCCACTCCACCAGAAGGGTTAGTTGATACTGTAGGATCAGAAGATTGTTTAGTAATATCGCTGGGAAGGTTTGTCAAACTAGCCCCGCTAATAGCTGGCAAAGTAGCAGGGAATCTAGCATCTGCAATTGTACCTGTCAGTTTACTTGCGTCCACACTTGTTATTAAATCTGTAGTGACTTTAGTTGTCATTTAGTTTTCCTGTTTATTTATTTATTTAAGCTGCTTGAAATTGGTATCGAATAATTACTATACCTGAGCCGCCAGCAACGGAAGCGACTGTCCATGATCCACCCCCACCTCCTCCGCCACCTGTATTAGCTGTTCCGGCTACAGACGCTATTGATGTGCTAACACCGCCATTACCTCCTCCACCCGCTCCTCCAGCAGCAGTGGTGGTGTTAGCATTATTACCTCCACCGCCGCCTCCGGCCCTTGTAACTGCCGAACCTGTAATGGATGAAGTAGCTCCTGCTCCGCCTGCCCCACCAATAGAAACATCAGGAGCGGACTCCCCTGCTGCGCCTGCTCCTCCTCCACCGCCGCCCCGATTGGCAGAAGAACCTAGACCAGATCCACCAGCATTTCCTTGAGAAGGGCTAGTGGAAGGTGTGTTACCTGCACCGCCAGCTTGAGTTGCCCCATTAGCAGCTGTATTGTTACCACCACCACCGCCTGAACCCCCGGCAGCCCCTATAACATCCGCAGAAGACCCCCGATAACAAGCTCCCCCACCACCACCTGAGGACGTAATACTACTAAAAATACTATCACCCCCACTTGCGCCGGGGTTTCCTGCTCCATTACCAATAGCAACAGAACCTGCTCCTCCACCACCAACTGTAATAGTATAACTTGATGCGGATACTGAAAATCCTGTGGCTGTACGATAACCGCCTGCTCCACCTCCACCTCCATGTTGATAACACCCACCAGCCCCACCAGCAACTGTCAGGTACTCCACTATGGCATCATCCCCCAAGGTGGTGATCTCAAATGTGCCTGATGTAGTAAAAGAGTGAACCTTGAAATTTCCGTCTGTAGTAATTGTTCCGCCAGTGGCTACTGACCAAGCTATCGGAGGAATTTGACCTGTCCTATCTCCAGTGTTGAGCCAAACATTCGCACCAGCAGTTGCGTCTGTTAACGAAAACATAGAACCTGTAGTCGTGTTTAACCAAGTTGTACCAACACCACCAGAAGGATTAGTCGAGATTGTCGGATCGGATGCTGACTTAGTAAAAGTTTCAATGCCTGTTAGAGAAGCACCACTAATAGCTGGCAAAGTACCAGTTAGTTTACTGGCGTCCAATGTCGCAATTTGGGAATCTGCAATAGTACCAGTTAAATTATTTGCAGGTAAATTTAAAGGGGATTCTAATGAATTAATTGTTATTTTTGATATTGCCATTTAGGTATCCTTAGTAATTATCTATCTTAATTTATTCGGGTAATACAGGGTCAGCAGGTTTTTCTGGTTTCAAAGCTCGTTTCGCTTTCTTCTCATCATACTTAGCTTGTTGTGCCGCATTAGTAGCTAGTCCGCCATGGTCAGACTCAAGATGATCTTCAAACTCTCTAGACATTACATCACCCGCTAAATCACTCTCGGTCATAGTCTTCTTCCAGTTCTCCCACTTGTCAGATACATTAAGTGCTTCAGTTGCCCAAGTAAACGTGACATCATCTGCACCTATAACTACTGATCGTGCTGCTCTTTTATGTGTAGCTTTATCAAAAGTAGGCTGTATTAGAACAGCTGGAAGCCATCCTTTTTCTTTTAGTTCTGCTTGTGTGCCTAAATTCAAACCAGAAACATTCTTCCAGTTCTTTGGTAATCGTTGTGGGCCTTGCATAAGCTGACCCTCTTCTACTAAACAGTATTCCATTTGTGTCTCCTAAGAGTAAGGTGCTGAAGGGGGTGTGAAGGCTACGCCCGGTTCCCATCTTGCCGTTTTTGATATTCTTATTTCGTCCATCCATCCGTCAAAATAACGACTTGCGAAATCTGTGCCGATCCTGACAACCTCCGCATAATCCTGAATTGTCACTAACGATGAATTTGTAGCCTCACTGGTTCCATTAACCCAGATACCAGACCCTCCACCATTAGAGTTATACACAGCCGCAATGTGATACCACGTCCCTGTACTCATTGCAGTCGTGCTACTGGAAGTAACAGAGCTACTACCATTACTCACAGTCCATTCAATCGTATTTCCCCCACCGATATGAAGATACCAAGCATGAGCAGAAGAAGCACCCCCTCCCCACTGGCCCATTATTGGCTGGGATATGCCATTAGTGTCTAATCTAATCCACAAATCTATTGTTATAGCTGCTGGCTTCCAATCGGGCGAATCAGGGTAAGTCAAATAATCACCCGTCCCGTCAAATAAAATTGCACTTGCCCCGAACTTCTTTTGAGCAGTATCATGTTGAGCATTGTCTGCTACCGTAATAGTTCTCCCAGTCTGACTAGAGTCAACAAAAGTAGTACTAGCATCAGTAGTATCAGAATGAATAAGCAAAAGAGTGTCGTGGTCAGGTGTTGGTTCTCCGGCTGAAGTATCTATTTCAACGTCAAGCCTCATCGTTCTAGCCTCATCACCAACTGCCATGCTTGTTAGCGTGTCGTTTGTTCCTTGGGCCATCCCTGCGAGAGGGTTCATATCATCAATGGCAATCCTTCCTGACCCGCCTGTGTCAACAAAAATATACCAATAGCTTGCACCTTTAGTAACGGGAGGAAAATCAGATGCCCATGAAATTGACTGTAAGCCTGTGGTGCTTATCGTTGCACCGGCTGAATCTCCTCCAATCTGCGCTACAGGACTTGTTCCATCGGAAGTCCAAACCTCTATATGCCCTGTCCAATTAGCGGTAATATTATCTGATATAAACTGAATGGTCTGAACTTCGCCTGATCTTGTGCAGGGTATTAATGCCCCTACGTTTCTACCGTTTGCCCATCCATCACCAACGCCTTGTCCAGAGACATCTACTCCATATAGGAATCCATCACGCTGAATTTTATCAGTGTCGGTGAAGAAGATATTGTCATAGTTTTGTTCGAAAGGAGAACCATGTGCTGCAAAGCACCAGCGTATAGTCCCTGAATAAGTCGATGAAAACGTATGAACAAGTGCATCATCCTTGTAAACTTTTATTGTTCCAGCAACTCTTTCCCATCGAACTTCAACGCCTTCCGCAAAAGTTTCGGCATCACTTTCGGCTGACCCTCCTATATAGAAATCTTTTCCGCTTGCGCTAGCCTCGTCATACCAAAAAGAGTTGGTCATGTTCTTCATATTGCCAGTGTCAGATGCAGATCTTGTATCGTCTTCATCTATAGCCATGAATCCCCAAGCACCATTATTATTATCGTTTATGCCTGCTGCAATAAAACTAACAATGCAATCACCATCAAAAGTGATTAAGGAGTATAGAGCAGAATCTCCCCCTGTAGGATCAATAAATCCACCTAATGTATGATCGCCAAGCGCATTGCCAGCCGCAGGCCATTCACTTTGTGCAAAAGTATAATCCCAGTCATTACTGCTCATAGCAATCACCTGATCCCCCCCACCTTTAGCTACTCCCATCATCATTCGTTTTAAATTAGTCATATTATGATAACGTCAAAGCAACGGGCGCACCGTTCCAAATAGTGCCTCCATCGATTGTCCAGAAAACTAAACAGTCCACACCTGCTGCCGTGAGTGTCGGTGGCGTTGCTGCCGCCCAGTCTACCGTAGCAGGCCAGTTTACAGTCTGCGCTCCACCATTAGTCAACATCAATGTAAAACCACAAAGTTCATCTGAAACTGTCGGATTAGAGAATGTGAAAGTATTTGCGCTCGTGTCAACAGTGGCTGAGACAGAATTCCCTAAAGTTAAATCAATATCCTGAGTACCACCACCTGTACTACCAATTGCATTTGTAACTTCACCATAATCTTTTAAGTTTATCTTTGAAACAATATTATCTTGTCCGTCTAATGCTGTACTTAATGGACTAGTAGCTAGTGATGCACCACCTATAGTTAAAGTAGCTCCTGTTGGTATTGCAAAGGTATTTCCAGAATCACCTAGTGTTATAGTAGTCCCAGATGCAGCTGAAATTTTATTTGTTAGAAGTCTTGACATAATTTATCCTTCTTTATATTTTATTATTTACTATTTTCAGATCGTTATTCAGGTTTTGGGTACTTAGCTTTGATCGCAAGAACAGCATCTTTATGTGTTGTTGTACCCGCAACTGAATCGTCAGAGATAAGTTCTAATTGATTTAATGCATCATACTCAACCTTACGTTTTCTGCTGTAATCTAGAGCATCATAAGCAGTTTTGAGTTCTGCTTGTTTTGCTACGATGTCACTCTTACTTATTACTGCTGTGTTGTTATGCCAAGTAATTTGTTCATAGTCTTCACCGTTAACAGACACTTGTGCGTCTGGGTTAATTGCCGAAATTGCTGAAATTATATCTGTCATTTGTTATCCTTTCAAAATTAAGCTGAGATTTCGATTGCTGTAATATAGTTTATACTCCTATTTCCATAACTGATATTGTGCTAACAGAGCGACCAATGGAAGTATTGTCTGCATCAGTGACGGAACGATTTATATACAAAATTCCGTTAGAATAAGTCTGAACTTTGTAAGTTTGGGCTGATGTAGAGCCGGGGCTGTCGTATAAGTTTACAGCCATGCGAAGCTGGATATTCCCCCCACCGTCTGCCCCCCGATAAAATGTGCCAAAACTTGCTCTATGTCTGCCCCCAGCCGCATCTCCACCAAATCCTGTAATAAAATTTCCAGACCCATCAACCACTCTAGCATTGGCGTAATCAGCAGTTGACCCTGCATTCATCGTTACCTGCACCAGAACTTTGCTCCCTGTGCTTGCCAATGATCCAGTAGTGACAGTAAGCCCTGTAACATCTACCCATGATCCAGTAGTGGAGGTTGAAAAAGTATCCGTCTTTACTGTGTGAACAACTTGCAAAACCTTACCCCCAGCAGCTACTGCACTACTAGCCCAAGCAGAACCAGTGCTAGTTAAAACATTACCTGATGTGCCTGGAGCAGTTGCAACTACAGATACTCCTCCTACCGTAGATGTTCCTGCTACCGCTAACGAGGTTCCTACAGTAGCTGCACCTGCTACCGCTAAAGTAGCACCTACTGGTACTGTAAGAGTATCACCAGAGTCACCTAGCGTTATAGCAGTACCAGTTGTTGGTGTAATTTTATTAGTTAGAAGTTCTGACATAATTTATCCTTCTTTATATTTATTAGTTATTCTTGAAATTGGTATCTGATTATTACTATGCCTGACCCGCCACTCTCAGGAGCGCCTTCTCCGCCAGAACCAACTGCTCCTGCCCCGCCACCTGTATTTACTGTTCCCGGCTCCGCACCACCACCAGATCCACTTCCAGCTCCGCCTCCTCCTGTACCACCCACTCCCCCTGTATTACCGTTCCGACTATCTGCACCGCCTCCGCCGCCACCTGCACGCGAAATTGATGAGCCTGTAATGCTGGAAGCCAATCCTGCACCACCAGCACCTCCGTTTGCAAGGCTTGCCCCAACAGCACCAACAGCACCAGCACCGCCGCCTCCGCCGCCAGAGATCGAACTCCCGCCACCAACCATCAAACCTGCTCCACCATTATTCCCCTGCCCTACAGTGCCTACACCACCAGCGGTTGTATTTAGATAACCACTGCCGCCACCAGAACCTCCAGCACCACCTGTCGAAAGTAACAAGGAAGTTGCTCCGTAACCACCACCACCACCGCCATCAGAGGTAATAGAACTAAAAACAGAGTCATTCCCAGTACCACCAACAGCACCTGAAGCACCAACACCACCTGCACCAACTGTAATTGAATATGTTTGAGCCAACACCGAAAATCCTGTTGCTGTTAAGTAACCACCCGCTCCTGCACCACCATCGCCGCCAGCTGTAGGCCTTCGAGTTCCCCCACCACCTCCAGCGATAACCAGATATTCGACAACTGCCTCACTGCCAAGAGTAGTAACTTCAAAAGTACCAGACGATGTAAAAGAATGAACTTTGAAATTTCCATCAGTAGTAATTGTGCCGCCAGTTCCTACCATCCCCGTAAAGTTTGATATCAGTCCAGTACCATCACCAGTGTTTGTCCAAATATTTGCACCGGCTGTCGCATCCGTTAATGAAAACATCTCACCTGTCGTTGTGTTTAGAAATACTGTACCAACACCACCAGAAGGATTAGTTGAGATTGTCGGGTCAGATGCTGACTTAGTAATATCACTAGGCAAGTTAGTTAAATTACTACCATCACCTACAATAGGTCTACTAAACGTAATATTTCCATTTCCATCTGGAGTTGTTATTGTGTCTACTTTTATAGTCGAAGCCATATTATCCTCTTAAACGATAGTCCAAGTTGAACCGCTTGTAACGGTCACTGTTATTCCGCTATTAATTGTTACTGGCCCAATAGTAAGACCATTTTCTGTGCCTGCAAAAACTATATCACTAGCGATAGTCTTACCATTAGTACGAATGATTGCATCTGAACCAAGACTTGGCCCACCTGCTGTTCCCCATGTATTGTCACCTTTAAGTGCCAATGCTGAACTCGGTGTTCCAGTCGCACTTAATTGAGCAATTCCAACACTATCAACAGGAGGAGATATAGTCCCTACTGATTTACCAATAAACAAACAGTACATTGTACTTGGACTGCTGATTGTACTAGTTGTTAAAGTAGTACCTGATGCTGTATAACTAGTAGGGTCTTGACGAACATTGTCAATGAATAATGCAAGGTCTACACTATTTGTCACTGATTGAGTCAGTGCGAAGCTAGTGCCTGTCGGAGCACTGAATGTTTGTTGTGTTAGTGAATTATATTTTTCTGCTGGTACGTTACCTATATATGACATCTATATCTCCTTTAGTAATTAGCTCCAAGCTAAAACAATCCCGATCTGGTTTTGCTCTTTCGTGTTCAGTGTCTTCAACCTGTATTTAATTGATGTCCCTGTCCGTGCCGTCACATCCGCACTACCTCTCAATAGGTTTTGCCCTGTAGCGAATAAACCTTTATCGACTAGAGTCACCGCATCGTAAGTTGCGCCTCCGTCTATTGAGACTTCCATAGTCAGATCGGTATTTAGAGTAACGGTATCTACAGGTTGATTTACCAGTAGGACTTCAACTGTTGTAGGTTCGGTTTCCGCTGTTACGGTGTTTGAAATTAATGTGAGATTCAAGACGGACTGTTTTTCAAAAAACTCAAGCTCATCAATTTCTGTTGAGCCACTTCCACCAGCGTTGTCAGTAATATCTAAACGATAGTAAATATAAGATGTTGAATTAGCGAAACTATAGCTTTTAGTTTCGGAAGCGGTAAAACTTTGGCTTGTCTGTGTGTCAAGGGTGATTTCCTCGCCTGAAAACGATCCGGTATTACTGGCTTTAATGGAGTAATCTTTAGGTATGTTAGCACTACCAGTTCCAGCTTTTATGGTGTACTTGTCTATAACTTTCGTGGTTAGCCCATTGTTAAAAGCGTATTGGATATAGACAATGTTAGTTCCATTTGAGAACCAAGTCCCTGCTGCTTTATCAAAGACCTTCCAAGCCGCCCATGTAGGAGCCTGTTCGCTATTCGTGCTAACGGTTCCAGAAGGTGCAGTCGCACTTGACATCGTGGATGTAATCGCCAAACTTGCGCTAGCAGCTATAGAATAAATATTATTAACAGCATCATAGCTCTCATTAGTACTCGCACCAGTATCAACCCCTGTCTCATTCGTATACGCATCAGCGAAACTACCTTCAGAATTATTAATACCAGCATCATTTAATCCCGCAATTCTTAACTCAGAAGTTTTCAACCTTGATTCGAGGTTGGTTAAATCTGTCGCTGTAACGTGCTGAGTGACTGAGCTTTCGGATATTCTTGCATCAGCAATTGTACCAGTTAGTTTAGTTGCCGCCATTGCCGCAATTTGAGAATCAGCAATTGTTCCAGTTAATTTCGATGCAGACATTGCTGCTATCTTCACATCAGTAACAGTCCCGTCACTAGGTGTGCCGATATAAGAAGTAAGTCCTAATTGGTAAATTAATATAACTACACCAACTGCTGGTGCTGTCGTAAAAGTCAGTGTTGTTCCAACGACCCCATAATCCGTAGCAGGCACCTGTGTAACACCGTCCATTGAAACCAAAATACTTTGAGCAGAAGGAACAGCTGTTGACAATGTAATTGGTGTCGTTGTTCCATCACCAGTACCAGTCTGAAAAGTAATATTATCTCTAGGAGCATTAGCTACTGTCAATTCTCTTCCAAGATATATAATATATACAATGTCACCCGTAGTAGGTGCAGTAATAAAAACCAGCGATGTTCCTGTAGCTGAATATGCGATATCTGGTTCTTGAATAACACCACCAACTGAAACCAACAAACTACTAGCAGATGTAACGCTGTGTCCTAAAGTGAAGTCAGTTGTAGCACTATCAGCAGTAATAGTCTGTTTTGTAAATACCCCGTATTGTACCTCTCGACCTATGTAAGCCATCTATTTAACCTTTTTTATTATATTATTTATCAATAGTTATCGGTTATCAGGAATTAACATCTTCAAGAATCGAACAAATAACGTCACTAGCACCTGAAGCAGTTACACGAATACTATCACCCGCTAATAGGATAATTTTTTGACCTGCAACAACTTGTAGAGCACCACCCGTTGAGACTGGAGCATCTTTAACAATATAAGCAGACGTACTAGCAGATACATCTACTACTTCAGCAGAAACCGTAACGACAGAATTTGTTGTATTTGAGATATCTAATTCAAGTATGATACTAGCTTTTAATGCTGGTGCTGTATAAATAGACCTTACGGTTGTTACACCAACTTCTTGTGCATTTGTAAAATCATTTGCCATTGTTTTGTTCCTTTATTGACGACAGAGGTAACATTCTAATATACCTATATTTATAATACTAACTCTCTCCATTTCACCATAAAATCATGGTAACTATGATGTTTTTATTTATTTATAAGACTTATTCTACCCCAATGCGACTGCAATTGCTACTGCAAATCCAGTAGTAGCAGCAGCAGATGTTTCATTGAGCCATTTTGTTGTTGCTGTATTATATACTAATATTTGACCGTCAGTAGGCGATGATATTGTTGTATCATCCATTTCATCTAAAGTATTTTCTGTTGCTACCTGTGCATCAACATAAGCAGTTGTTGCAAGTTTCGTTGAGTTATCACTGGCAGTCTGTGTAACACCCAAAACTGTACCAGCAATAGATGTAGCTGTTAGACTACCCGTGATATTAATATTGCCTGTACCAGTAATATCTTTTGAAAATAAATCTAAATCACCACCTAATTGTGGTGAGGTATCATCTAACAAACTTTCCATATCATCACTGTCATTACTATAAATCTCATTAACAGCTGCAACAATACTCGTTTTATCTGTAGTACTAAGAGTAGTTAGATCACCTGTATTTGTGCCAAGAGAATTGGATTTTAATCTCCATTGTTCAAAAGTATCTGTTATCTGTACTGTTATTATGGCCATAGCGTTTTCCTATATTTTAAAAAGATTACCATCTATAAGGTTTGTCATCAAAAGAATAATTAGGGTCTTCGTACTGTACGACTGTTGAATCAAAATATTTTGAATCTGAATTATAATTTGATAAAGAATGTGCTGTACTCCACATATCTAACCAACTTACACTTTCTTCATCCCAAATAAATCTATTAGGCCCACCTTTAAATCCTGTTGGGTATGTAATTGGGGGTTCATACCTAAATGTTGTTTCATTAAATACAAAACTTGGATATGGTTTAGGAGGAATGAACGCGTCATTCTCTCGGTCATATGTATAATCGTATCCAGCATAATTATATCTTAGATGGGGTTTACTATCTTCCAAACCAGTTACAGGGTCATAATGTTTTCCACCCCATGTATTGTAAGAAGTCTTAATCCATTCACCACCAAGACCATCATCATACTGGTCTATAAATTTCTGGTCAGCTGCGATTACATTAACAACTTTATTATCTATAACTTTTGCAAAATGTCCCATAAAACCTCTCTCTATATTATAAAGGAAACGGTACTCTGATAACAACTATTCCTCTGCCACCAAGACCAGCATTTGAACCACTTCCCGAACCATGACCACCACCACCAGTATTTTCAACACCGTCTGCGTTGCCCGGAGATGAGCCCGGATTTCCTCCGCCACCAATACCACCAGCTGATTCACCACCATTACCACTAACATTTCCTCCTCCGCCGCCACCACCACCAGCATAAAAAACTGAAGAGTCTGCTCTTAATAAATTTGATAATCCTGCGCCGCCTGCTCCAGAACCACCACCATTACAGCCACCACAGCCTGGACAACCACCGAAACCTGGCGCACTAGATCCTGCTGCCCCTGCACCTCCGCCTCCGCCACCACCAGTCACGGAACCACAATTTGCACCATTTCCACCATTATTTCCTTGACCAACTGTTCCGGCAGCACCACCACCCGCTCTACCTTGACCAGCACCACTTCCACCAGTTTCTGTTCCAGAACCAGAATTTCCAGAACCACCACCTAATGCTATAGTTTCACCAGATATACTAGTTTGACTATTAAAACCACGAGTTGATTGACCACCGCCAGCCCCAACAACAACATTAACTATGCCAGGAGTAACAGATATTGTTTGTGTTACCATACCACCCGCTCCACCACCACCTTGTCCTCCTCCGCCACCGCCGCCACCAGCGACAGCAAGAACCTGTGATGTTAAAGTTTTAGAACTACCAGAGTATTCAAATGTTCCAGAAGTTAAGAATGTATGAATTTTAAATCCACCATAATAGGTTTCTATGCCACCTATAGTTTCTGGTTGTGCTACACCAACAGTACCAATGTGTCTACCATGATTAACAAATGACATATATTATACCTTACATTTTAACATAAATCGTAAACCCTGCCCCGGAGCAGAAGAACCAATTTGTGTAACTTTAAAAGTTATACGATCACCAGAAACAAATGTCGTTGTTGATAATACACCAACAGACATATCTGAAGTACTTACTGCGAATTGGGGTTTTGAAGAATATATCGTTACATCATTTTTTAAAACATCACATATTAATGATGTACCAGTACATTGTGTTTCAAGATGTCCAATATCACCTACAAATTTTCCAGGCCTAGCCATTATTAATACACCGTATGTTTGAATTAGTATATCTGACTTGAGTGTTTCAAAATCATAACCAGCAATGAATCCAATATCATATGGTAATTCTAATAAAGCTTCACCAGAATCACGTTTTAGAATATTCTTTGTTATATATTGTAATGCCATGGTTTTTCCTTTTTAATTTCTTTATGATAACTCTTGTAGGGTGAATCCACTATTAGTCCGTACACTACTAGTCGCAGCATTTGGATTATTAATGGGTGAATTTATCCACCATTGACCAATATCAGCATCATCTTTTAATTGTAATTTATACTCAACACTAGAAAGTGTATTTGGACTATCAACGAAATGAATTGACATTGGATCTGGCCCAACAGAACCACCACTCATTAAAATAGAAGAGTGTGCTGTATTTCTAACACCTGCGGTATCACCCGAACCAACCTCTACAAATGCACCACTATTGATTGACCTCATAATTCTAACACAAAGAGTTTTTGTATTAATAGAAGCCATTACAGTTCCACTCAAAAATATTTTACTAGTAGCAAGTGATGGTGTAATAGTTTTGGTCAAGCCAGGAACATCTTGATAAGCATTAAAATTTACAGTAGCTTCAAAAATATCAGATTTATTTACAAATTGTGTTTGCAATACCTGACCACCACCTACTGTTACACTGTTAACCCATTCAGGAGCGGAAGTACCAGAGTTAACCGCAAGATGTTGACCAGCTGTTCCGATTCCCAATCTTCGGTAATCTGTACCATTAAAATAAATCATATCACCCGTAACATCCGCACCCATTGCTATCTTAGCACCATTAATAGTATTGTCTAAAATTTCAGAAGCAATACCTAAATGTAAGACTCTGATATCTGAATCAGTAGCTGGTGGAGAACTAATAAAATCAATGGTCGTTGTTGTTGGTAAATTATAAGAAGCTGTTGGTTGTGCTACACCATCAATAAAAACTAAAATTGATTCTTCAATCAATACAGGCAGACTTAAAGTAAATACTGTTGTAACATCATCGCCTGCAAAATTGTTTTCTACAAAGGTAGAAGAACTAGCACCCATACTACCAGTATTAGTTGTAAAGAAGAAATCACCTGTACCATTAGTAGCTAACACTTGTCCAGAAGAACCATCTGCTGCAACATTCAACTCCGCAACACCAATCGTGTTTGCAACTATCTGTGCATTACCAATTGTACCTGATAAGTCACCACCGATAGCTGAAGCAGAGACATCAGTTTGACTAGTAAAACTTATAGTTCCTGCGCCGTCTGTAGAAAGTACTTGACCAGCATTTCCATCTGAAAGATTTAATTCTGGAATACCGACAGAACCAGAGACTATCTGTGCATTACCAACTGTACCTGATAAGTCACCGCCAACAGATGAACCAGAAACATCTGGTACATTTGTAAAACTTATAGTTCCTGCACCATCTGTTTGCAGAACATATCCAGTATTTCCATCTGAAAGATTTAATTCTGGTACACCAATGGAGTTTAACAAATTAAGATTGCTACCATCTGCTCTACTTAATGGATGTCCACCAACAGTAATACCGTCATGTACGACTACAGTATCAACAGTGATGTCAACCGTCAATTCACCTTCTTCGCCTGTAAAGGTAGAATGGTCTACAGTTGTTCCTCTTCGTCTTTGAACTCTCTTTGCCATATTATTTCTCGCTTAACTTTAGTAAAAGTTTTTTGATTTCTTGCATATCATCTTTTAAACTATTTATATCATCTACACAACCCTCAATAATATTTTTTTCTTTTATCTTTCTATCTCTTGCTAACTTATATTGTTCCAATGCATTTACATCAGTATTTAGTACCGCCTTGGAAACAGTATCCCTAATAAACTTAGTTTCGTTCATGCCATTGCTACTGTTCTATAATCTGAAATCCTTGGAACCTTAGTTGTATCATTACTTGTCATAACTATTTTAATTGCAAATGTTTTAAATGATGTATATGTTGCACCATTGCTGGTGTAGTTCAGATTTCCACCTGATGGGTCAAATTGATATTCCAAAAATACATTAGCATCTAATGAAACCGTTGCTAATGATGTTGTTTGTTCCATAACAATCCAGTTTTTCTCATCAAAAGTTTCTGGGTCAAATTGTGACAATATTTTGTAATACACATATACATTTGTTCCAGCTGGTTTATTCATCGTCAAATATGTTGTTAAATCTGATGCATCAAAACCATCTGAAAGTGTCACTCTTCTTGAGATATATCTTGCTGTTGCATCACCACCAGAACTATTAGTTTCATTCGTAGCAAGATTATTAATAATATTTTCAACTGCAATTACACCCAACCTCTTTACATCAAGAACAGGACTTATATGGTCACTTGTTGATGCTAAGGTTGCTCGTGCAACAAATGAACCAGCAGGGGTCTTAATCGTTTGTTGACTATTAAATTCATGGTTTTTACTTGGAATAGTATTAACATATGAAGTTGACAACACACCTGTTGATTCGTTGGTTGTTTTTACCGCCCAATCAATACTGGTATTATCCACTCTCAATTCCTGTGGTGTTAATTGCATAACATCCATTTTCATTTCATAAGTATTGAAATTATTAAATACAGCTTCATGAGTTCCTGCTATAGTATATGAACAACGATTTAATCTAAAAGTTAAATCTTGATTTTGATTTTGTTGCCAAGTACTTGCATTTTGTGATTTAAATAAAACACCCGATGCAGGTTGTTTAGAAACTCTTCTATTAGTACCAATAATATTCTGTCCAAGCTCTGCAAGAAAACATTCATACTTACTACTGTTTGACATAATAACAATTGCATACTCGCCAGGAGATAAATATACTGGTGAAGGAAACAACCAGTTAGTTAAAACGGAACCGTCCTCACTAACATTTATTTCTGCTGGTAATTTACTTACATCAGAAAATGGTGCTACTGATAAAGTTGGATAACCAGCTTCAGTTGACCTAATAGAAATGTTACAAGGAATATTTCCTTCATCTACAGTTTTAAAATATAAATCTGCACTTGATAAGTAAATTCCATTTGGATAAAGATTAGGATCAATAAAAAATGTTTGTGCAAGAGGATCACCACCGCCAGGAGGTGCAGCCCAACCAATAACAACATTTCTATCAAATCGTCTTGTTGTTACAATTGCTTCATCCGCACTTCCTAATTGTCCAACATGAAGTCTAGGTATCCGTGAAGAAAGAATAACCTCTTGTTCTGTTGCCAACAATCCCTGTGCATGGAAAGCAGCAGAAGAAAATGTACTTGCAGTTTCTAAGTTACCATTAGAATCATCAGTTAGTAAAAATTGTCTTTCACCAGTTCTGAATATTAACAATGGTGGAACTTGCTCTTGTGCCAAATCTGGACAAGGCAAACTAAAATTTAAATTAGAAACTGAACCAGCGTCATCAGTGTAAATTGCATCACCTAAAACACCACCATACGGAGTACAATATGCTGCAATGTCTGTTTTATCAAAGAACGGATATACTCTTGTATTTGGTTTCATACCAGTAACCGTAACAGTAATATCTTGAGCTCGAATAAAAGGTAATACATTCAAATCAACAATTCTTTCACCAAGGCTTACGTTAACTGTTTCAGAACCAACAATTTCTGTTCTGATACCTTGTCTTGATTGAAGTTGGTCTACAGCGAAAGTCTGCCTCTGAACTAGTGCTCGTCCCTGCCAATTTGCTGTGCCTCGGTCAACGACTCTTTCATTTCTTCCTGTACCAATATCTTGCCAATCACTCCATTGACTTCCCCATCCAAGACCAGTTTGAGCAAGAGACTGCCAAGCATCGTTCTCACCTGTTGCATTAACGATAACTTCTGGTCTATTATTTTTTGAAACCCAAACATCGCCCGGGGGACTCAATTCCAACACACCCATCCAATGCTGAACATCAAACGGATTTACACTAGAGAATGAAGTTGCTTGAGTTTGAGAAAGAAAAACTTTTTCTACAAATGGTAATGTAATCAAATCACCAGTTAACTGTACACCCTCTGATAAGTCACCAGAAAACGCAATCTTTAAGTCAGCAACATTAGAAAGGAATGAAGGTCGTAACTCTCTTTTCTGAAAATCAATAGCACATTTGTAATCTGTACTTAAAACATCACCAACTCTATGTCCAGCAAAGTCGTCTACAATAATACCATTCTTAAATCTATCAAGACCATTTCCATCTTTGATAACCAAAGATTCTGCATCTCTCTCAAGTAAAGTAAGAGCTGTATAATATTCAACATTGTTAAGTCGTTTTTCTAACTTACCAATATCTTTCATCGTATATCTTTTATTTTCTATATACTCCGATATAATATCACTGGGGTTAAAGGTATATGCTGGGATTTTAATTTCCCAAAGATTCATCGTACCATCCAATTTATATGGAGGGACAGGATTATCAGAAGCAACACCTTTATGAACACCGAACTTTTTATCTTTGCTTACATATATAGTATCAATTCGTGGTTGGTAGTAACTATAATCTGCCTGCCAATTAAGATTTGGATAAGGCAATTCAATACCATCCAGCAGTGTACTGCTTGCACCATCTTGTCGCCTTGGACGAAAATCAATACAATCCCTCAATTCTAGAGTGTTACCACTAATAGGACTAGTAAAGATGGGAACATTATCATAACCAGTTGCAGCAGTATATGAATCTACTGAAAGATAACCAGAACCACTATGAGTAAAGTAATCCATAACAACAAGTAATTTACCCGTTGGAGCTGTCCCCATTAATTGGAGTCTGCCATGGTCGTAAAAGTTATCTCGCTGTCCATTATCCAATGTCCAAAACTCTTTACTCTCTGTATCACCATCTACAATACTAACCATCGTTGCGTTATATGTTGTGCCAGTAATAGTTTCTGTTCCAGTAAAAGCACCTGAAGTAACAACAAAAGTAATTGTGGTCAATGGGGTATGTGCGATAACTGTTCCCTTTGCACCAGAGGTTCCGCCTGTAATAGTTTCACCAGCAATGAAAGTTCCAGTTGCACCAGAAACGGTCAACGTAGGAGGTATTGCATCGACAGCAAGACTGCCAGAATCATAAATTGCTTTAATTGAATTTACGTCTGATTTAACAAGAGAAGAAAATCCAAGTGATACTGTAGTAGGTACTGCAATTGCTGAAGTACCATTCTTAACAAGTGATTTAATTCTTTCTTGTTTAGTATCAATATTCATCGTAACAATAAAATTATATGTTGCACCTACACCAGAATTACCAATAAAAATTGTAACTGATTGTCCATTAGCAGCAACTGTAACTGTTGCTTGGGCAGGTGAATTTGTATTGAGGTCTATAACAGCTCCATTATCATCTGTTCCGTGATAATATTGGTCAGCAATTGTCGCACTTATCAAACCAGTTCCAAAAAATGTTTCGTTTGAACCGCCAGATGTTAAAACACATTGACCTGAAGCTACTGCAACATTTGAAAAGGTTCTCTGTATTGTATAACTGGTATCAATAGAACCAGAATCATCACGAATTGTTTTAATTGTATTCTGTGGTAATTTGAAAACCATTGAGTTATCAGATGTTTCAAACAATTTTGCATCACCACCTGAGACACCACCAACTCTTCCAGTGTCATCAATATTACATTTTGCATTAACTGTTATAGCTCCAGATAAAGGAGATTCAGGAATGATAATACTCTTAACATCTCCGAAATCACCAGATGACATTGTAATGTCGTAGAGATACATTTTATGAGGGCCACTATAAGCAGTCTGTGTTAACTGTCTAACTCTTGCTGTACCAATTTTTGTACCAGTGTAGTCAACTTCTGCTGTTAATGTTAAACTTGCATGAACCACACTATGCAAATCCACAATAGCATGAGTTGATATATCATACAATCCTGACAGACTTGTAACAATAGCAAAATTACCATACTGCATAACACGATCAAAATTATTTACATTAACAAATTCTCTAGCACGGTCTACTGTTACATCAGAAGAAACTAATGTTTTAAATTCATGTCCCTGAATATATGCTTTGCCTGGGTCTAATCTAGCTACAAACAATTTATCATTTTCTGATTGAGATATTTGATCGTTGGTTGAAAGTTTTAACTGAAGTGGAAAATGTCTTACCGTATAACTTCCTGATTCATCAAAAGTCCTTCTTGCGAAAGTTTCTTCTAAAACAGAATATATAGGATAAGTGTTATCAACATTTCTAATACCATCTTCCAACCTAAGTACTTCAATGAAATCTGTATCATCTGTTGACGTTAAAGTTTTCTTTGTGAGCGTAAGTTGAAACTTTAGTCGGTCAGCGCCTGGAGCAGCAAAGTTATAAGAACCCTGTGCATTATCTAGTAATGATACATCAGAACCAGAACCAACAATTGTTTCAGAAATTTGAAATCCAATTTTATATGAAGGTGTATTTGTATAGTTATCTAATATTAGAGTACCGGCCTCTGCTCGTATAAAGTTTCCGTTAAAGTAATAATGACCAGCGTCGTTTGAAACAGCAGAACCTTTTCCTGTTGGAGATGAACTAGCAGCTAATACTGATACTGAAAAATCTGTTGCAGTAATTCTTTCACCACCCAAAAACAATGCAGCAGAATTTAGATTTGATGTTCCTTGTGCATTTGCGCCACCACCACCATTAATAGTAACCGTAGGTGCAGATGTATAACCACTACCTTTTTGTATAATATCAATTCCAATAACAGTTTGTTCAGCACTAAGAATTGCAGTTGCTGCAGCACCACTTCCACCACCACCAGTAATAGCTACAGTAGGTGCAGAGGTAAACCCTGAACCAAAATTAGTTATTGCTATTGATTGAACCTTATCTGTTAATGAAGAACCAGTAAGATACTTTACCCATATTGTATCAGGGTCGCCTGTGTTTACATTGGACGCTGCAAAGTTAACTACCTTTGCAGTTGAACCAGATAAATTACCAACAATAGTCTTTCCACTCAACAAGGAAGGGTCGATTGCTACACCATTATAATTTGCTTGTAACTTAACATAGTTATATTCAGTATCAATAAATAGCTCACCACCAGATACACGGCTACCATTTTCAAATACATGGTCGCCGAATCTTTTTATTTGATCTCTAATTATACTCTGTTGTGTAGAAAGTTCACGAGCCTGTACGGGCAATGATGGTCTATATAAAACCTGATGATAGTTTTTGGCTTCATCGAAATCATCAAAGTACGGACTTTGATTCGTATTTATTGTAATATTATTATCAGACATAAAGTACCTTTAATTTTCTTTTAATTATTTATATACTTAAAATTCAACAACTAATTTTATATCTTCAGTAGAATCAGCTGCTCTGTTAATCGGTGCTCTAAACTCTGAATAAATTATAGAACCAGAACCAACTTTAAGATCACTACCAAGTATAACGGATGCTGTTGCTATTGTATCATCCGCTGCTAATTTTGGGTCTACTATTAAATGAACTTTTCTAAAATCATCGTTAATGGGAACTATACCACCCTCAAAACCAATAAGTCTTGTATTCAACATAACAAAAGCACCACCGAGTTCTGATACAGAATCTTTACCATGTCCACCAGCAGGGCCTATGATTGGAAAAATTGTTGCACCTGTACCACCACCACTAGTAATCGTTGCTGTAGCACTTCTATATCCAGCACCGACAGCAATTGTAGAAACTTTTTTAATGACTCCTCCAATCACACTTGATACTCTTGCTGTTGCAGTAGAAGTTGAGGTAGTACTTACAAGTGTAACAGCAGGCATAACTTGATAAACACTTGTACTATCAGTTGCTAATGCCCACGCAGGTGAAACAGTAGCAATTTGATCTGCACCAACATAATCACTAATAGTACTAAATTGTCCTTCTCCGGTTCCAGCAGAAATATATACAGTCATATTATTATATTGGTCATCGACAAGATGATCTCCAGAACCAGATGCTAATTTAATTGTATTGACTGTTCCTGTTGCAGCTGAAGTACCAACATTACTTTTATAATTAGTTCCACCGGCTGTTACAGATATTTGGTCTAACGCACCATCAACAGCAGTACTCTCTACATTTTGTTGGTTTGATTGATTAGCTGTGCCTGGAGAATTTACTGGAATCCAATCGGGAGTAACAAAGGTCAATACATCTGCCTGTTGAATTTCAAACATGAATTTCCATCTATAATTATCTGATGTTTCGATAATATTTTCTGATTGTCCTGTTGGTTTAACTACAGACGCAGCACCACTATAATTACTGATACACTTGTACACATTATATTGATCGGTCATTACAAAAAAGTCTACATCTATAAGATTGTTTGTATTATGATTATATTCAACATAAACTGTACCCGATGTCCAATCAATTCTTTTAAGTACATGAGAGGTACTTGGAGAATTAATCTTTTTAACAGCTAACAAATCTGCATAATGCAAATATGGAGCTACTGTGGTATCAATGGGAACAGGGATAACAGTATCAGAATATGGATTACCAACAGAAGCATCAGCATATTCACCAATACTATTACCAGACCAAGGTGTGGGCTTTCCAATACCCAGATACAATACTTTTGGTGTACCGTCAATAAAATCAATAAAATTATCTGCATTGAATTTTCTAAAGCCGTCGTGTATAATAGCACTCATAATTAGTTGTTCCTTTTATTGTTATTTACTTTTTTGTATATTTATAATACTTATTTGTATTTATAAGACATTTTTTAACTTGGAGGTAATGATGTGTTTTCTGCTCCATTTGTATATTTAGTAACAGTAGAATTCATAACCAATTTAGTTTTTATTCCCCTAGCATAAATATAATCATCTATTAAAGTTTCTCTGAAACTATTTATTGTTGTACCTGATTCAGTTCCAACACCAATCTCTTGACTAAACCCACCAAACTTATTAAATTTCTGTTGGTCAAGAGTTTTTCTAATAGGGCCCAATCTCATTTGTGCTCTGCTATGTAAATCTCCCCAATCTTCAATATCTGTTTTTAGAATTACTGATTGAGTAATAAGTCCCATCTCAATATCTGGATTAGGTGGTAAAGTTTCAGACTCACTTATCTGTAGATAATCTTCACTTGAAAATGTTGTGAGATATTGTATTGCTAAATCTTTCTCATATATTTGACATTTCGTTGCAGCATGATAAAATGTACCGTCATTCACAGGATAGAATACTTTTGGAACAATTCCTGGCGGGTCTAATAACCAAGGTGTACAACTGTCAACCCTTAAATCTAATACGACAGGAGTTGATTCACCTGCATGGAAAATAATTTTATAATCTCTACGCTGTGGTATTCCAGTAATCTTAAAGCCTGTCGTAATTAAAGAAACAATTTCCAAGTTTCCGAATAATGACAATCCAGCAGGATGTGCTAATCGTTTTACAGAATCCCTCCACTTATCAACTGTCTTGCTAGTAGTTAATACATAAGAAAACGCTTGATAATATTTACTATCCTGAATATATTTTGCACCAGAAAGAAATCCATCATTAGTAGTGAATCCTTTTTGATAATTATCTTCATATGCACCAACGGATGCTATACCTGTCGCAGTCCCATCACCTAAAGAAGAAAAGTCCAACGTAACATTCTCGGAAAACCCATATCCACCATTAACAATATTCAAAGTTTTAACACCACCAATACCCCAACCAGCTAAAGTTATATTTGCACCTGTTCCTGTTCCACCACCTGAAATTGTTGGAACAGAAGTATATCCTCTGCCAGAATGTTCAATTTCTAATGCTGTTATTGTTCCAGAACCATCGACAGTTTTAACAAGTATACTAGCACTTCTTCCATCAATTGCAAAAGCATTCCAATTACTTATTGTAAGTTTATCACCTACAACATATCCTGTCCCACCAGAAACAATAGTAGTAGTCGTAACCTTACCAGAAGTCAATTCACTTATCGATATAAAACTTCCACTAGCATTACCACCACCAGTAACAGGAACAATATCACCAAGTACATAGTTATTACCCAGACCTGTAATGGCATAACTTGTTATCATTCCACCAGTAGTAAAAGAACTGGTGCCATCAGAAATAATTTCACCTACAGAAAATACACCCAAAATACTAGAAAGAAAAACAGTAGATGCAACAAATGAACCTATATTTTCATTCAACACTGTTTCAACAACAGCTGTCGCACCCGAACTATTGCCTGTAATCTTTTTTCCTACTATTGTAAATATAGCATCAGTTCCAGATGAATCAATAACTCTTATTATACTGTTCTTAGTATATCTTCCATCAGACACCCGAAGCATATCTCTGCCAGGATAATAAAAATCTATTTCTTCTTTATATAATAATCTAAAAAGAAATTGAAATGATTTTTCACTTCCCTTAGTACGATAAAAATCTCTAAGATGTTTTAGTACAAATGGTTTATTAGAATTTTCAAAAATCGTGTGAGGTATATCTCTACCAAATTGGTTTTTGAAATAATTCAGAAAATCATCAGTAGTCTTATCAATATTATTGTAGTGATGTAGATTGCCAATAATTTCATAAGGCTTACCAGTTTGCTCCATATACTCATAGTAAGCTTCCATGAAAGCAACAAATGTAGAATGGTCTTGTTTTACAAATGCAGGCAACTGTCCTTCTACCTTTACACTTATTCTTTCATCAAAAGCAGGATGAATTGGTTGATTTGGGTTTACTAGTGCCATATTAAATTATTGTTTCCGCTACCATAGAAATAGTAATAGCTTCTGTGTCAGCAACATCGTAAGTTAATAATTGTTCTCTTAATGGTATGATGTCACTGTTATTTTGTTCTGGAGTGACTGTCAATTTTATATTAATCGTTCCATCAGATATTGATGAAGGATTTAAGTTTGTCAGAATCACTTGACCTGTCGTATAGTCTATTGAACCCTGTTGATTTGAACCATCCGTTTGAACAAAATAAATTGCTGGAGTGAGAAGAACCCCAGCTGTTGTTCTTGCAAGTTTAATTACACCAGCAGAATCGTCAACCATAGAATATGTATTACCATCAGAAGCAACAAATGATGTAGATTTTATACTACCTTTTTCTATTTCGTTATTAAAGTTTAATGTGTATGTAACAGGAGCATTCATAACTACTGGTGTTATCAACTGTCGATATTTTATTGTTGATTTACTATTCCTAATTGCATCACCCGTATTATCTATATCTTGTACCAATTTTGAATAACGGAATTTCTGGTCAAACTTTTCAAGATTAGTTTGCAGATAATTTTGTATGGATGTATTGATATTTGTTTTGAGTGTTTCCTCATCAGTCAAGTTAGAAACAGGGTCATAATTTACTGTTGTGTCAATTAGTAAATAAAAGAATATAGGGTCAATGATCTCTGGTATAACTGTTACCATATTTGTTTTTTGTAATATAGATGATTTAATATTTTCTTTTGATACATTACTAAAAACATTATTACCAAAAGGTTTTACAGCAATAAAAACTTTTCCATATTGTACTGGTGATGCATCCTCTCCACCATAAACAACAATGGATTCAATATCTGATCTACTGTCTAAAACAATTGCTTTATAATCTTCTTTAGTACAAGCTCTTCCTTGTGCTGCGAATAACTTGGGTGCTTGAAATTGTAAAGACTCAATAGTTTGAATATCTGCAGCACCTGTTGCATTTGTATGTGTTGTTAAAACATAGTCAGCAGAATTCAAACCAGCAACAGAACCCAAAGCAGTAAAAGTTGAAGCCAGGTTTGCAGCTGTTCCAGTTGTAACAACATACTCAATAAAAATAATATTTCCATCTGATAATTGTTTTCCTACAGAACCATCGCCAAAAGTTAATTCATACTTTTGTCCTTCAATCTCTTGTAGGAAATAAACTTTATCAAATCCTCTGATGGTGGTTACATCATAAGAGTTTCCATCATTATAAGTCGCAACAGTTGAGTCTCCCACTGAAGTCTGAACATTGACTGTGATAGTCGTAGTATCTACATTTGCATTTGGAATAATAAATCTCTGAGTAGCGTCAGCACCATTTACTGTGTAAGAACGACTTAGAATTTTTCCTTCAATAATTTCTACACCCGTTGTAGTATATGTACCAGAAGTTGAACGGGGAATTGAAGTAGTTTTATTTGTTGTGAAATTATAAGAGACACCACTAATGCTCGTAAAGAACTTTGTATCTTTTGCAATCGTCAAATAAGTAGGTGAACCAGAAGGAGTAAATGTGAAATTTAAATATGCCTTAGCAGCTCTTCTGGATGTTGGAATAACATTGAGGTGTTTTGCATGAGATACTACTGACTCTCTCAATGATGCTGAATCCAAAAACATCTCATTGCCCAACATATTTGCATAGTAACCCATGTAGTGAGTATTGTAAGCAAGAAGATCAACAAGTACAGACATTCCGGCTCCTTCAAAATCGTAATCTTGAAATTGACTCTGTGCCTGGAGAAATGATTTCAAATTTCCTTTGATTGTATCAAATTCTAAATCTGTGATTGCTAGTTTATTGGATGCTGGCATTGTCAAGTTTCTTTATATTATATTGTTTATAAGTATTTTTCCTGTTTGCAGCTTTACACAAATTACTATAATGTAGTCCATGTTTATTTGCAAAATCTTTAAGTCCTGTTATTATTTCAATTTTCCCATCTGGAAATGTAATTTTATATGATTTTTTGAGAGCATTAGTTCTATTCTTAATATGATTTGCAGAATGGCTTACATTTTTATGTGCATTACTATTATTTAGTCTGTGTTCCTCTGAATGTTTACTTCCTAATAAAGAGTTACTAATTCGTTTCTTAGTTGTTTCAGGAGTTATATAACCAAGTTTATGCTTATTACCCGAATTGCCTTTTATCTGTGCTTCTTTAATTGCTTCTGCACAACTGATTTGTCCTGATAGTCCTCTCCAAGCAAGTTCATCTTGCCACATACCGTTTTTCTCAAAAAGTTTCTTATGAGCATCTGCGTGTTCTGGTATTGTTAATCTGATAATATTATCAGAATGGTCACTACCACCAGCGTGTTTTGGTATTATGTGATGTTTATGTGTTATCATCGCAATCGCTCTAAAAATAATTCGATTGTTACTGGATCTGGTGTATTCACAACTCTAAAATTTATCGTCACATCAAATCCATTCCTATCTAAGTCGCCATTTAATACCACACCTGCTGATGTATCTTGACCGATATAAACAGAAATAACTTCAGCTCTAGGTTCAAAGTTTGATATACAAGTTTTGATAGCAGATTCAATGTCGTGCTTAGTATGGGGTGTCGCTAGTTCAAATAAATATCGGGTCACTCCGCCATCAATATCAGGTTGGAACGGACGCTCATAGCGATTAGTGAGAATCAGATTCCTTATAGACCGTTTGACCGCTTCAACGTCTGTCTTGAATATAATATCCTTAGTAACAGGATGCGCCACGAAATCTAAATCCAAATCAGTCCATCTTCGAGTATTCGTTTTTAATGGTTGTGTATAGATTTTTGTTGACATCTTTATTACCTTTTTCCTTGTATTACTGCTTTTTATATGTTATTATATAACTGTTGGGTGGGTCAGATATAGTCTATATTACTTATCTAATTATTTATATGCTTATCAATTGTATATCTTTCATCATAGCTATAATGTATACTTCTATTATAGTCTATATATTTATAAGATTTATTCCCCATTTTTCACGAATAGCTGAAATAGTTTCAGATTTATTAAACTCTGTTAGATGTATATTCTTATTTGGTCTGGTATACCCGTAAACAAAGCCTTTCTCAAACTCTAAAAGATCATGTTCGTTAAATTTATATCCTTTAGGGTATATGTATCTAGCACAAAACTTAAATAGCCATCTAACCCATGAACTTATTTCTGTGCTATTTCCCATAGTAAATCCTATGACCATAGCCTCATCACACACTTCCATACCTCTATTTAA